>ENA-ORSJ01000180-ORSJ01000180.1-human-gut-metagenome-genome-assembly--contig:-NODE-180-length-74055-cov-3.660568_pt1 | contig 74055 bp, 56 predicted proteins | sample MGYA00242191_ERZ509158 | MGnify/ENA primary metagenome ERZ509158 (study PRJEB26280, sample SAMEA2338623) | human gut metagenome | biome: human gut; feature: human-associated habitat; material: faeces...
AGCTCAAAGCTGCATGTCCGCCCCTTTTCGTGGAGTTGTGAAATTTTTGCCTGCTAGAAGAACTTCTCGCAGACAGTCTTGTCCTTTCTGAATTTTTCCAGATTGCCCAGACGGGGATCTGGCAGATTGGCCAGAAATTCCCCCTGCGGCTCCCCGACAATGCTTGCGGAATGCAGGACAGAAGCGGCCAGTTGGCCGCAGTACCAGTCAGCGGGCAGGGACTCCCTGCTCCCCTGTGTCTTCATGCACTGCTTGCACACAGCGTTGAACTCGGGGCTCTCGTTGTTCACGGCAAGCTCCGAGCCAAGCAAAAAGAGTGCCGATGCGTCGCCGCTTGAGCGGGCGTACAGTATGGCCTTTGCGAGCTCCTGCCCCATCTCCTTTTGCTGCTTCTGGGTTTTGGCCTCCAGACTCTTCAGGATGACAAGCCCCACGTAGCCCAGGGGATCCTTTTGGGACGCTGCCCAGCCGAAGAGCTCCCTAGCCCACTCGATATTCTGCTCGCCCTTGCCCCTGAGGCCCTTGATCCAGCCAAGCTGACGTATGGCTTCCAAGGCAAGAACACGCGGATGAGGATGTGGGTGATTCTCTTGCGCAAGCAGGCTCTGAAGAAGCTCAAGCCCCTTCTCGGTATCCTGTTTAAGCCCGTGCAGACCGCGCAAAAGGGAGTCGGTAAACCAGCAGTTTGCGTCCGAATTTCCCTTCATTGCTGCTTCGTGAATGTTTTTCAGCGCGCGTTCGACGGAGTCCTCGCTATTGGGGAAGAGAATCAACATTCTCCCCCTAGCAAAAAGCACGGCAGGGATCTTGTCCAGGCTCTTGTCGTCAAGAAGCGTGTCCTCGTGATACTCTATGAACTTGTCCCCCCAGAGAAATTCCGCAAGGATCGTATCACAAAGATCTTCCGGATAACCGGCTTTTGCTGCCTGAAGCAGCAGCTTGTCTCCCTTTGGATCGTCGAGAGTGCGCAAAAGGCGCCCCTGCAGACCGTGGATCCTGGCTGCGTAGTCGGCACCAAGATTGGGATGGCGGAGTATCCCTTCCAGCAGGAACACATCCTTTTCCGCAAGACCTACATAATGCGACCCGACAAAGTTCGCCTGTATGTACTGGAACAGGGCTCCCAGATCGCCCTGCATGAGAGCTCTCTCGTAAAAACGCGTCACACGCGGGTCCGGAAACAATTTGGAAGATTGATGCTCACAGCTATCCAGAGACTCTGCGAACAGGCGCATGGCCCCTGTGTGCTCCTGCTCAATCAACGACTGAATGAGCGGCATATGCTTTGTGAAGGCGCTCACCGCCTCATTGTGCGCCCTGAATTTTTTGATATCCATGAGCATGACCAGGGCATCCCAGCTGTGATCCAGGGCCAGTGCGTACAAGTGTTCCAGAACACTCTCAATCGCCTTCTGCTGCATCTGTGTAGGGCAACGCAATCCGTCTGCGGAGGCAAAGACCATCTCGTCGAAGTTGGCATCCAAGGCTTTTGGGACCCATGACTGCGCGGCTTCAGGCTCCCCAAGAGCATTGTAGGCGAAAAAGAGCATGCAATAGGCATAGGAAAAACCGCCGCTGGCTGCGACATCCAGCAGTGCCAGAAATTTCTCCCTTTTCTCTGTATCCGCCTTGCCCAGCTTGTCCAGATACATGTCTCCGGTCAGCTCAAAGAACATTTGCAGGGCCACAAAGCAGGAGGCGAGAACAGACCCCTCCTCGGCCATGGATTTAAGCTGGGCTACAACCTTTCCGCCAGTCCGAACTTTCGGAAACTTTTTCTCCTCATCAAATGTCCGTATCCCGGAATTCCGAAAACTGTAGGGGTTGCCATACTTCTTTTCGAAATCAAGGATGCAGCCGCAGGCTTTCCCCTCAAGTTCCAGATCAAAGCCGCCTTGCTCACTGTCAGCCTCGCGCTGTGCCTGAAGCCATCGCGTAGCCTGATCCCCCAGGGAGCGTGTTCCGAAATACAGGCTTGATGCATCAAGCTTTGGCGCGCCGGAAGCTGTCTTACCGCGCCCCTTGCCCCTGGATTTTGCTATTCTTTTTCTTGTTGCCATATAGTCCTCTTGGCTGATTATGAAATTGTGGGCATTTGCAATGCACTGACTTTCGACAATTTTGCCTGCCTATTTCCACTCTTCCCGGACAAGACCGGTCAAATCATACTCGCCGCTCTCCACAATATCCGCCCGCACCATGGCGCCAGGTTCGGTTCCGGGGCCGCTTATGTAGCATATGCCATCCACGTCCGGAGCCTGGAACCACACACGGCCGTTGTGCAGGCCGGGCCATTCGGGATTGATGCTGTCTACAAGCACGTCCTGCACGCTGCCCACCTCGGCCTCGAGCCTTTCCCTGCTTATTTCCTGCTGCAGTTCCATGATCAGCGCCCTGCGCTCCTCCTTCACACTGTCCTCCACCTGGTTGGGCAGGGAGGCAGCGACAGTTCCTTCCTCGGGCCAGAAGGTAAAAACCCCAAGCTGGGTAAAGCGCATGCGCTCTACAAAATCGTACAGATGCTTAAAGTGCTCGTCCGTTTCCCCGGGGTAACCCACAATAAAGGTTGTGCGCAAAGCCGCATCCGGCAGGGCCTCGCGTATGGTTTCGAGCACGCGCTCGGGCTCTACGGCAAAGGGCCTGCCCATGCCGCGCAGGATATCGGGATGGCTGTGCTGCAGGGGAATGTCAAAATAGGGCAAAAGGGCATCCACGTCCTTCACTGCCTGCAAAAGTTCCCCTGTTATCCCCTTCGGATAGAGGTAGAGCATACGCAGCCAGGCTATGCCGTCGATGTCTCCGAGCCTGCGCAAAAGATGGGGAAAGGCACTGGCGTCGTCTCCGAGATCGTGGGCATAGTCGCTGAGATCCTGGGCAATGAGCACAATCTCCCTGGTCCCCTGGTCTGCCAGCATATGCGCCTCACCCAGAAGTTCCTCCATGGGAGCGGAGTGCAGGGGACCACGGATGGAGGGAATGGTGCAAAAGGCACAGCGGTGCCTGCAGCCCTCGGAAACCTTCAGGTAGGCGTAGGACGGAGGAGTGGACACAAGACGTCCAGACGATGCTGCACCCCCACCAAGGGCGGCAAAAACCATTGCCCCCCAGTTCTCCCTGGATGCCGGCTCAAGCCACAAATCCACCTCTGGCAGGCCATCGGCAAGACTGTCCCTGCCGTAACGCCCGACCAGGCAGCCGGCAACGCACAAAAGAGCCTTTTTCCGTTCTTCGGCGAGGTCAAGAATGGTGCGCACGGATTCCCTGACTGCCGGCTCTATGAAGCCGCAGGTGTTCACAAAGACAAGGTCCGCTTCTGAAGGCGTATCCGTGAGCCGGACATTCTCCCCAAGCTGACCTACAAATTTTTCCGTATCCACCCTGTTCTTGGGACAGCCAAGGCTCTTGCAGTACACGACAAGCCCTTCCCCTGCCTTCTCTTCCATAACTGCCATAGTATCTCCAGGCCCGCAGACAGGGGCCCCTGTCTGCGGGAATGCATTGCAAAACAGTACTCTACATTTCATGCCATGGCTGGTGAGGACAAGTTTGCCAAAAAAACGGCTCGCAAAAAGGGCTCTCACGCGCCTGTCCCGCAAGATCCGGCAGCCGGCAGAAGCGCAAAAAATCTGCCTGCCTTTTTCAAAAAGCAACCGGTCCACTGCCAAGGCAATGCTTTACAGCAGGTGTCAGCATAAGGTATAAATAAATTCCTGTCTATCACCATATCACAATAACTTGATATATGGATATGCAAATACTCTCTTCAGCTCAAGCACTAGCCGACTGCTGCCGCAGCTGGCACAAGGAAGGCAAGACCATAGCCCTTGTACCCACCATGGGCTACTACCACGAAGGGCATATGTCGCTCATGGACAAGGCCCGCACCCTGGCGGACAAGGTCGTTGTCAGCCTTTTTGTCAATCCCACCCAATTCGGCCCCAATGAAGACTACGCTTCCTATCCCAGGGACATGGAACGCGATGCTGCCATAGCCAGGGAACACGGCGCAGACCTTCTCTTTACGCCCACCCCTGACGAGCTCTACGCACCGGACGCCGGCACATGGGTAGAAGTTCCGGAAATGGGGCAGCTTCTGTGCGGTATCTCGCGCCCCATCCACTTCCGCGGCGTGTGCACTGTGTGCACAAAGCTCTTTTTGCTCAGCCAGGCCGACTACGCGGTCTTTGGCAACAAGGACTGGCAGCAGCAGGCCATCATCCGCCGCATGGTACGAGATCTCTTCATCCCGATCACCATTGTTGGCGTGCCCATTGCCCGTGCCGAAGACGGCCTCGCCCTCTCCTCCCGCAATGTCTACCTGACAGAAGAGGAGCGCGCTCAGGCGCCCGAAATCCACAAGGGCCTTGTCTATGCCAAGACAATGGTCGAGCACGGGGAAACCAGGGCCAATGTGCTGAAGGAAGCCGTGCTGCGCCGCTGGGCCTCCACGCTGCCCCTTGGCCGCCTCGACTACCTGCAGGTCATTGACAGCGCAAGCCTCAGCCAGGTTGAGGAAATCACAGGCCCTGCCACAATGGCCTGCGCCATCAAGATGGGCAAGGCCCGTCTCATAGACAACATCCAGCTCAATTAGCGTTGACTCTTCCCGCAAGGATGCCCTGTCGGCATCCAGGAGAAATCATGCAGACCAAAGGAACCTATTTCTTCACCTCGGAATCCGTCACCGAAGGCCATCCCGACAAGGTGGCAGACCAGATTTCCGACGCAGTTCTCGATACCCTCCTTGCCCAGGATCCCGATGCCCACGTGGCCTGCGAAACCCTGGTGACCACGGGCATGGCTATTATTGCCGGCGAAATCTCCACCAAGGGCTACGCGGATCTGCCCCATGTTGTGCGCGAAACCATCAAGAGCGTGGGCTACAACAGCTCCGACATGGGCTTTGACTGGCAGACCTGCGCTGTGCTCTCCACCATTGATCATCAGTCTCCGGATATTGCCCAGGGTGTCCTGCGCGAAAATCCCGAGGACCAGGGCGCCGGCGACCAGGGCATGATGTTCGGCTACGCCTGCGACGAGACCCCCACCCTCATGCCGGCCCCCATATTCTGGGCCCATCAGCTCTCGCAGCGCCTGACCAAGGTTCGCAAGGACGGCACAGTGGGCTTCTTCCGTCCCGACGGCAAGACCCAGGTTTCCTTTGAATACCACGACGGCGTTCCGGTTCGCATCAACAACGTCGTGGTGTCCACCCAGCACGAACCCCACGCAAGCCAGGATGACATCATTGAGGCAGTAAAAAGCCAGGTCATCCGTCCAGTGCTCGAACCTTCTGGCTATTTCAACGAAAAGGACTGCGAAATCTTCATCAACACCACAGGCCGCTTTGTGGTGGGTGGCCCCATGGGCGACTGCGGCCTGACCGGCCGCAAGATCATCCAGGACACCTACGGCGGCACAGGCCACCACGGTGGTGGCGCCTTCTCCGGAAAGGACCCCTCCAAGGTGGACAGGTCCGGCGCCTACATGGGCCGCTACATCGCCAAGAACATCGTGGCCGCAGGCCTTGCCAAGGTGTGCGAGGTACAGATTGCCTACAGCATCGGCGTGGCCGATCCCGTGAGCATCCTTGTCACTTCCCAGAACACCAGCGAATATCCGGACAGCGTCCTCACCGATGCCGTGCGCGAAGTCTTCAATCTGCGCCCCTACTACATCACAAAGCGCCTTGACCTGAAGCGCCCCATCTACAGCAAGACCTCCTGCTACGGACACTTTGGCCGCGAGCTTCCCGAATTCACCTGGGAAAAGCGCGACGCAGTCAACGATCTTGTCACAGCTGTGCAAAAGCACTAGACCTTTCGGGCGCCGCGCTTGCGGCGCCCTTTTGCTTGGCGCAAGGTCGCTTTTCCCCCGCCGCTCCTGCGCCCTGGAGGGCATATGGCAGTTGCCTTCTCTTTTGACGAAACAGAACAGCGCATCCTTTCCGGCATCGTTTGCGATGCCATTGAAAAGCGCCTGCAGGGCGAAGCGCCGCTTCCCCCTGCCCCAAAAGACTACAACGCCAACCTTGTTCAAAACCTCGGCTGCTTTGTAACGCTCACCATCATGGGGCATCTGAGAGGCTGCATAGGCTCAATCGTGGGCACGCAACCCCTTGTTGTGTGCGCCTGGAACATGGCCCAGGCTGCGGCCTTTAGGGATCCCCGCTTTCGTCCCCTTAAGCCCAGTGAATGGCCGCACACAAGAGTGGAAATCACCGTTTTGGACCAGCTTTCCCCCTGCCCCAATCCGGAAGCAATCGAGATTGGCAGGCATGGCCTTGTCCTGCAGTACATGGGCCGCAGCGGCGTCTTTCTGCCCCAGGTGCCGGTAGAACAGGGCTGGGATCTTGATCAGTATCTGACCAATCTCTGCTACAAGGCAGGCCTTCCGGACGGTTCCTGGAAGAAGCAGGGAGCACGTCTTTTCTGGTACGAGGGCTTCAAATTCCAGGCCCGCGGCTAAAACCGTTTTCCACGAGAAGGGGGAGAGGCTTTTGCCCCTCCCCCTTTTCGTCATACATAGAGATTGGAAACGTATTCGCGCAGACGGAAGGTCAGCCTTGTGTAGCGCCGTTTCACATCCGCATTGGCAACAGCCCTCTCCAGGGCCCGCTTTTCGCCCACTAAAACCACCAGTTTCTTGCCCCTTGTCACTGCCGTGTAGACAAGATTGCGCTGCAGCATGATAAAATGCTGCATGAACAGGGGAATCACCACTGCCGGATACTCCGAGCCCTGGGACTTGTGGATGGAAATGGCATAGGCAAGGACAAGCTCCTCCATTTCCGAGGTCTCGTATTCGACCATCCTGTCGTCAAAGACCACCTGGACGACCTTGCGGTCCGGATCGATATCCAGAATGGTGCCCACGTCACCGTTAAAGACGTCCTTGTCGTAGTTGTTGCGTATCTGCATGACCTTGTCGCCACGTCGATAGATGGTGTCGCCGCGCCTGACCTCGGGCAGGGCCCTGGGTGCGCGGCCCCCCTTCCCCATGGCCAGACCTCCGGGGTTGAGGGTCTTTTGCAGCTCACTGTTCATGCAGACAGTGCCCACAGCTCCCTTGTGCATGGGGGTAATAAGCTGGATGTCCTTCAGGGGATTCAGCCCGAAACGCTCGGGTATTTCCCTGCAGACAAGGCGTACAAGAACGTCCAGCCCGTCCTCCATGGTGGGCACTTCCAGAAAGTAGAAATCCGTGTCGCGCTCCCAGGGGGACACAAGATCGGGGACTATGCCGTTGTTGATGCGATGGGCATTGGTCACAATCTCGCTTGTCCTTGCCTGGCGGAAAATCTCGTTGAGCTCGCACACAGGCACCTTGCCCGAGGCTATGATGTCAGCAAGGACACTGCCTGGACCAACAGAGGGAAGCTGGAACACGTCGCCGACCAGAATGACGACGCAGCCCGTAGGCACAGCCTTCATGAGATAGTAGAAGATGAGGATGTCCATCATGCTGGCCTCGTCCACTATCAGAAGATCGCAGGCCAGAGGTTCTTCCTCGTTGCGCCTGAAGGTATTGTCCCCGGGATTGTATTCGAGCAGGCGGTGCAACGTCTTTGCGTCAAGGCCCGTTGCCTCTGCCATGCGCTTTGCTGCGCGCCCGGTGGGCGCAGCAAGGAAAATGCGCTTTGTGACTGCCTGAAACAGGGTAATGATGGCCTTGATGATCGTGGTCTTGCCTGTGCCCGGGCCGCCGGTGAGTACCATCACCTTGCTTTTGGCAGCCATGCGCACAGCCTCGATCTGGGCCTTGGCAAAGTTGTGTTCCTGCTTTTGCAGGGCGTCTTGCACCTGCTTGTCCACATTCCTGAACGTCACGTTCCCGGGCATCTGGCACAGACGCTCGAGATAGTAGGCTGTCTTGTCCTCGCAGCGGTAATAGGTTGCGAGATACACGGCCCTGTCCTCGCCCCTGCCGCCTGTTTCATGCGGCTGCAAAGGGATGGCGTCGACAACAATGCGGTTGTCGAGAACGAGCGCGTCTATGGCTTCCAGAACGCCTGCGGCGGGAACATTCAGCTCTTTTTCTATGCGCGCCACAAGCTCGGTTCTCGGCAAAAAGACATCTCCGTTTTCCGAGGCCTTCTGCAGGATGTAGAGCACGGCCCCCTGCATGCGCAGGGGACTGTCCCTGGGAACGCCGAGCTTTTCCGCCATGGCATCCGCTGTGAGAAAGCCTATGCCGCGTATGTCCATGGCAAGCCTGTAGGGATTTTCGCGCACCTTCTGCACGGACTGGGTTCCGTACTCCCTGTAGATGCGCACGCCGTAGGCTGCGGAGATGCCATGGGGCTGCAGAAACTGCATGAGATCGCTCAAGCTTCTGTTCTCGCGCCAGCTTTCGACAATGGTCGCGAGATTTTTCTTGCCTATGCCCCTGACGCTGGCAAGCTTTTCCGGCTCCTCGTCGAGAACGCGTATGGTGTCCTGGCCGAATGTCTTCACGACCCTTTCGGCCAAATCCGGTCCCATGCCCTTGATGAGCTTTGAGGAAAGATAGGCTATGAGCCCTGCCTCGCTGGCCGGGACCTGCTCGTTTGCACAAGCAAACTGGAACTGGCGCCCGTAGCGCGCATTTTGCACAAACCTGCCCGTAAAGGAAAGATTCTGTCCTGCCTGCGGATTGAGCAGGGTTCCCACGCAGGTCAAGCCCGACAGGGGAATACCCCTGCGCCCGGCTTCCTTCTTGTCCGGCACAACGCGCAATATGGCATAGCCATTTTCGTCGTTCTTGAAAATAATGCGCTCGATGCTGCCGCTGAAGGTAATGTCTTCCTGTATGGCCGGATCAGTGGCCAAGACTCCGGGTCTTGGGCCCTTGTTCGTGCTCTCTGGCATCAGTTTCTCCCAAGGCGGCGCTGCATGAGAAGCATGTCTGCCAAAACCAGGCTCACCATGGCCCTGTGCACGGGCACACAGCGGGGTATGGCCGAAAGATCGTGTCTGCCTCCCACGCGTATGGTCACGGCATTGCCGTTGACATCCACTGTCTGCTGCTCGCTTGCAATGGAGGAGATGGGCTTGACTGCGGCTCGCACCACAATGGTCTGACCAGAGGAAATGCCACCGAGGATACCTCCGGCGTGATTGGACGCAAAAAGTCCCCCGGGCAGCAAAGGATCGTTGTTGGCACTTCCCGTTGCGCGGGCTGCGGCAAAGCCGTCACCTATTTCCACGCCCTTGACTGCACCTATGCCCATGATGGCCGAGGCTATGCTTGCGTCAAGCTTTCCGAAGACAGGCTCGCCAAGACCGGCAGGAACGCCGTAGGCCTCTGTCTGCACAATACCGCCAAGGGTATCGTGTGCCTTTCTGGCCTCAAGCACCCTGGCGTCCCACTGGGCAACAACACTCTCGTCCGCGCTGTAGAAGGGACGATCGTAGGCGCCTTCGAGATCGATACTTGCCACGGCTATGCCGCCAAGCTCCACAGTGGCAGAGCGGACGCGTATGCCTTCGCTCTCAAGCAGTTTTTCGGCAACAGCTCCTGCAGCAACCCTAGCGATGGTCTCCCTTGCAGAGGAACGCCCTCCGCCGCGGTGATCGCGAAAGCCGAACTTCTTGTAAAAGCCCCAGTCCGCGTGTCCGGGACGGAAAACGTCCTTCAGGTTGTCGTAGTCCCCGGAGCGCTGGTTCTCGTTGTAGACCACAAAGGCAATGGGCGTGCCCGTTGTCCTGCCAAGATAGGTCCCGGAGAGGATGTGCACGGTGTCGGATTCCTTGCGCGGAGTGGCCGTGGCTCCCTGGCCGGGTTTTCGCCTGTCCAGGGCCCTTTGCATGTCCTCCTCTGTCAGGGGGAGATTGGGAGGGCAGCCGTCCACAACGCCACCCACGGCCATGCCGTGGGATTCGCCAAAGGTGGTGACCTTGAAAAGAGTGCCAAATGTATTCTGGGACATAGCTGCCTTGCTCCTGATTGTGTATTTGTCGTCCCTGTCCGGGCAATACGCCTTGTGCCGGGTTATTGCATGATGCGCAAGCCCCTGGGCTTCACGGGTGTGCAATGATAGCAGTGCTGGCAGGCGCTGAAAAGGGTTGTGGCAGGCCTTGCGCCTGTCAGCCTTGTATCAGCCTCGCCTGCCCCTGTTGCGCAGCATGATGGTGGAGAGCACAAAAAAAAGGCAGCTCACCACAATGATGGTTGGTCCTGTGGAGGAGGCAAGCCAGGGCTGGGCAGAGAGCACAAGCCCGAGAAAGGCCGAGAGCATGCTCAAAGCCACAGCCCACCAGAACATGCCGAAAAGGGAACGTGACATGTTGCGGGCACAGGCAGCGGGCACAATGAGCAGGGCTGTGACAAGCAATACTCCCACGGCCCACACGGAGAAGATGACCACAGCTGCCACGACAGCAGCAAAAAGATACTGCCACATGGCAACCCTGATCCCGTGGGCCCTGGCCATGATGGGGTTCAGGGCAATGGAAAGCAGGGCGTTGAAGCCGCAAAACTGCAAAACAAATACAAGGGGCAAAAGAAGCAGAAGGAAGCGTATTTCCTCTGGCCCTATGGTCAGGATGTCGCCAAGGAGAAACTGCTGCAGATTCCTTGCGCTACCCTGTGTCCTGCTCACAACCAGAAGTCCGAAGGCCACCACAGCGGAAAAGACCACGCCAATGGCCAAATCCGAGGAAATGTTGCTCCGCCTTTGCAGGGCAACAATGCCCATGCCCACCAGTATGCCAAAGGCCAGCATGGTCATGCGCGGCTCAAGGGAAAAGAGAAGGCCCAGGGCCACGCCGGCAAAGGCCGAGTGACCTATGGCGTCGGAAAAGAAGGCCATGTGAAAATGCACTATCTGCACGCCAAGCACTGCGGCTATGGGCGCGAGCAGCAAAAGGCCCAGCAGGGCCTGCTGCATAAACCTGTGCTGCAGGCAGTCCAGGGGAATACACCCCAGGGCAGAACACAAGACGTCTATCACAGCGCACCTCCCCGGCCCTGGCAGGGGGCCTCTCCCCGTATCCCGCACGGATGTTCCTGCTCGCACTGGGCAAAGGCGCCGCACTTGGGACACAAATGCTGCGGTACAGTGCACTGATCCGGGTAGATGTGGATAGGAATGCCAAAGACGGACATGAGATTGGCTGCGGTAAAGATCTGATGGGGCGTGCCCTCCTGGCAGCGTCCGTCGTACACGCAGACAACGTGGCTCGCGTAGTGGGCGGCCAGGGTCAGGTTGTGGCTGACCATGACAATGGAAATGCCGCTTTGCAGGCGCAATTCGTTCAGGATATCCCAGAAAAGGCGTTCGCCCTTCAGATCCACGCCTGCAGCCGGTTCGTCCAGCAAAAGGAGCAGGGGATCGCGCAAAAGGGCAGAGGCAAGGAGCACGCGCCGCATTTCGCCGCCGGAAAGCTCCCCAATGCAGCGGGTAGCCGCGTTCCCCATGCCCACGCGCTCGAGCGCCTTTGCCACAGCCTTTTTTCCTTCCTTTCCTATGCCAAGCCACAAGGGCCTTGTGCCGGCATTGAGGGCCAGAAATTCCTCGCAGGTGATGGGAGTGGAGGTCTGTGCCTCGAGATGCTGGGGCACATAGCCGATGCGCCCGAGGACCCCCCGGGCAAAGCGTATCTTTCCCCTGTGGGGCACCTCTCCCATGATGCTGAGCAAAAGCGTGGTCTTGCCTGCACCATTTGGCCCCACAAAGACGGTAAGTCCGCCCCGGGGTATGGAGACGCGGACGTGGTCCAGGACAGTCTTTCCCGCAAACTCCACGCTCATGTTTTCAAAGGCAATGACATGGTCTGTCATTCAATCTTCCTCTGTATCTTCCGTGTATCGTGCCAGGGAGCTGCCCCCCGCCAATGGCACGTGACAGTACTGACATTTTGGCCCGGGCAAGGTAGCCTTGCCCAAGGCAAAAGACAAGGCTGGCTTTTTCGGACACCCTGGCTTAATCGATGGTGCAGGGACAACAGCAACCTGCCTGTCCCTTCCCCAAAATCCATCCTGCGGAGATTTCCCTTGCCAGAACCCAATTCTTCCCTTGCGGGATTTTTCAGGGCTCTTGCCCCGATGATCCTTGGCGCAGCACTCGTTGCCCTGCCCTCTCTCTCCTCCCAGGCCCTTGCCGCGACTCAGGCAAAAGACACTGGTGTCGAAGCCGGGGCTTTGGAAAAAGCTCAAGCCCAGTCCCGGGCCCCGTCCGCTGCGAAAAACGATCCTTCGAAAAGCTCTGGCGAGGCAGAACAGGAGGCTGCAGAAACAGCAGGCGAATCTTCTGCAGGAGGCACGAACAAGGCACAGGAAAAAGCGCAGGAACAGGCGGATAAATCAGGCTCAGAAGAGGAAAAGGATAGTACCGAGGCGAGCCCCTACTCGAGCGAGGCCATGGCGCTTTGGCCGGACGTAGACAGCTTTGTCACCTCCCGTTTCGGGGAGCGGCGCGGATCCACGGTTCCCCTCCTGAGCGACGCTCCCATGCGCCCCCGCTTTCACAGCGGCCTTGACGTGCGCGGACACCTTGGCTGGCCAGTGCGCACGCTCAAAAGCGGCACTGTCCTTCTCGCAGGCATGGCCGGCAGCGCAGGCCTTACTGTGAAGATAGCGCAGACAGACGGCAAGACCGTTTCCTACGCGCATCTTGGCAAGGTACTTGTCAAAAAGGGCGACAAGGTGAAACAGGGGCAGCACATAGGCGAAGTCGGCTGCACGGGACGGACGTCCGGAGCACACGTCCACATCACTGTGCGCAACAGCAAGGGGCAGCGCACGGATCCGCGCAAGGAAATCGGGGGACTTTGGGAGCTCTACGATCCGCCTCTCGAGGATCTGAAAACTCCCCTGCAGGCCCAAGCCTGCGTGCGGCGCGGCTACAACAAGCGCCTTGCCGGCCAAAAGCAGTACTTGCGTATGCGCAAGGCCCTTCTTGAATCCGGCGCCTACAAGATTCCGGACATCGAGCCCTGGAAAAACTGAGCTCGGATGTCCACTAGATATCCACGAGCTCCACGTCTTTCTCGTCCAGCTTGCGGCCAAGGAAAAGCCCGCCTGTGGCGGCAAAACGGCGCACATTGTCTGTAGCCATGAAGCGCACACTGCCCTTTTTCCCTTGCGCTGCCATACCCTGTGTCTCAAGGATTTCTGCTACGGCCTCGGCTGTTGTGCGGGCAGAATCCACTATGGCAACATCCGGGCCCACCACATTGGCTATGGCCTTTTGCAGCAGGGGGAAATGCGTGCAGCCGAGCAGCAGCGTGTCCGGCTTGTCTTCACAGGCAAAAAGTTCTCCTATGTAGCGGCGGACCACACCCTCGACCACATCACCCTCAAGCCAGCCTTCCTCTGCAAGGGACACAAAGAGCGTGCAGGCGCGGCTTTGGATGCGCGCCTCGGGCTTTAACGCGTGAATGGCGTCTACATAGGCTCCGCCACGCACTGTGGCCTCTGTGGCGAGCACCACTATGTGTCCGCTTGACGAGGCCTGCACGGCAGCCCTGGCACCTGGCTTTATCACCCCCACCACGGGAATGTGCGGAAAGCGGTTGCGCAGGGCAGGCAGTGCAACGCTGCTTGCTGTGTTGCAGGCCACGACCAGCATCTTGACCGGCCCCATGTCCACAAGCTTGCCCGCAGCCTTCAGGGTATATTCTATGATGGTGCTGGCGCCCTTGGTTCCGTAGGGCAGGCGAGCCGTGTCGCCCAAAAAACGGTAGCTTTCCCCCGGCAGACGCTCAAGCAGTGCCCTAAGCACTGTCATTCCCCCCACGCCGGAATCAAAAATGCCTATGGGGTTGTCCGTATTGTCGACCACTTGCTCTCTCCTTGCAGGAAAGTCCTTGCTGTTTGTGCCTTTTGGCGGAAAGCGCACCTTACCCAAAAAGCAGTGAAGCGACAATATTGTCCGAAGGCACTGTCCCTGGCAGGAAACGTCCTGAAAAAAGGGCGTAAAAGAGCGCCATATGGCGTCAATTGGCAAGAATGGGAACTTGTGTTTTTCCCCTCAACGCATCAAAATGCCTTTTTTCTCAAGGTGCCCGACGTCCAGGCGGGCCAACCGCTTTCTCTCTTGGGGGGAGACATGATCGCAATCCTCGACTACAAGGCTGGCAACCAGACCAGCGTGCTCAGGGCTCTCAAGTTTCTGGGCATACCCTCTGTCATTACAGCCGATTCAGAAGTCCTTGCCAGGGCCGACGGCATCATTTTCCCTGGTGTCGGCTCGTCTGCCCAGGCCATGGATGTACTTCGCGGCGAACACCTTGATCTTTGCCTTGCCGATGCCATTGCCCGCAAGCAGCCTGTGCTTGGCATCTGCCTTGGCTGCCAGATTCTCCTCGAGCACAGCGAGGAAGGCAACACAAGGACACTGGGTCTTGTGAAGGGTGAGTGCAGAAAGTTTCCCGATACCCTGCTTCAGGAAGACGGAAGCCCGGCCCCTGTCCCCCACATGGGCTGGAACACAGTCTCCTGCACAAGAGACAATGAGCTTTTCCGTGGCATCGACGCCTCGGCCCAGTTCTACTTTGTCCACAGCTACTATGTTGCTCCCGAAGACGATCTTGTGCTCGGGCAAACCTCGTACGGAGGGCTGACCTTCTGTTCTGTCTACGGTAGATCTGGACTGTGGGCAGTGCAGTTCCATCCGGAAAAGAGCGGACGCTTTGGCCTTGCCCTGCTCAAAAACTACCACGACTACTGCAAGGAGGCCGCCAATGCTCTCTAAACGCGTCATCCCCTGCCTTGATGTGCGCAACGGCAAGCTCACCAAGGGCATCAAATTTGCCGGAAACGTGGACATTGGCGATCCGGTTGAAAGTGCCCGCAAGTACTATGAGGAAGGTGCGGACGAAATCGTCTTTTACGACATCACTGCTTCTGCGGAGGATCGCGGCATCTTCCTGGACGTAGTGGAAAGGGTGGCAGCCAATATCTTCATTCCCTTCAGCGTTGGCGGAGGCATACGCTCAGTTGCAGACATGCGGGCTGTCCTTCTGGCAGGCGCTGAAAAGATTTCCATCAATTCCGCGGCAGTGCAAAATCCCCGCCTCATCAGCGAGGGCGCAGACGCCTTTGGAAGCCAGGCCGTGGTCGTTGGCATGGATGTATTGCGCGTGCCCCAAAGCGAGGCTATTCCCTCGGGCTACGAAATAGTCATCAACGGTGGCCGCAAGCGCATGGGCATTGACGCCATTGCCTGGGCGAAAGAATGCGAGCGCCTTGGCGCGGGCGAGCTGTGTGTCAATTCCATTGACGCGGACGGCACAAAGGATGGCTACGAGCTTGCGCTCACAAGCACCATTGTGGACGCGGTCTCCATCCCGGTCATTGCCTCAGGCGGAGCAGGAAAGCCGGAGCACATGCTCGACGCTGTCACTCGCGGCAAGGCCTCTGCGGCCCTGATTGCCTCCATTGTCCACTTTGGCACCTACACCATACGCGAATGCAAGGAGTACATGGCAAGCCACGGAGCCCCGGTGCGCCTTGTCTGGTAGGCCTGACACATGACCCTCAGTGACTTTTTTGCCGAACAAAAACGCCTTGCCATAGCCTTTTCCGGAGGACTCGACAGCCGCTTTCTCTGCGCCAGCGCCCTGAAAGCCAACTGCGATGTCCTTGCCATCCACATCCGTGGCCCGCACATCCCAAGGGGCGAAAGCACAGGGGCAAGAGCCTTTGCTGCAACCATGGGACTGAGGCTCGAAGAGGTGGCGGTGGATCCCCTGTCTGTCCCGCAGATTGCAAACACGGATCCGTTACGCTGCTACTACTGCAAAAGGCTCATGCTCCAAAGCCTCGGCACTGTGCTGGCACATCTTGGCGAGGAGGAGAGGATACTCTGTGACGGAAGCAATGCAGACGATCTGTCCCGTTACCGTCCCGGATTAAGGGCACTCCAGGAAAAGGGCGTTCTCTCCCCCCTGGCCCTTGCGGGGCTTTCCAAGGCCGATATACTTAAAAGGGCAAGGGATATGGGCTTTCCCCTGCCAAAGGAACAGGCAAGGCCCTGCCTTCTGACCCGCTACGACTACCATCTTCCTGTCAAAAGGGATGAGCTTGCCCGTATCGAGGAAACGGAAGAGGCTCTGCTGCGTCTGAAGGACGAAAAGGGAAATACCTGCTTTGCCGACCTGCGCCTGCGCCTTACCCCCTCCCCTCTCCTGCAGGTCACCCGCTTTTTGCCGCAATGGACGGGGATGACGGACAAAATCATGGCTGCCAACGGCTTTGCCGACTACGCCGTTGTGGAAACTGCCAGCATAAGCGGCTTTTTCGACCAGGGAAAAAACGGCGCGGATTCAGGGAAGCACTAGTTGGACCTTGTGCAATCCGTCTTCCAAAAGGCTGTTCTCACAGCGGAAAATGGGGCAATATGGCCGCTTTCAGGCTTGCCAAACCGGCTGGAAATATTCTATAGCATGCCTTGCCTTGAGGCCGGACGCGGCCTTGAGCAGCCTATGCCAATAACAGGACAGCAAGACTGCCTTGTTTTTTAAGGAGAATACCATGGCTCACAAGAAAGTTGAACGCAAGAAGGAACTCGATCGCCGTCGTCATCGTCGTGAACAGCGTCTGAAGCAGCGCATTCACGAAGCTCAGGGCAAGAAGGCCTAGGGCACACGCACAGTTTCTTTTTTGTCCTTAACAAGTCTGCCGTTGTCATGACGGCAGATTTTGTTCTCTATAGGGCCAAGCGCCCAAATCAGGATTTTTGTGGTCTCCTCCTGTTTTCAGGCAGGGGAGGAAAGAAGTATGCCAATTTACGAATATCGCTGCCCAAAGTGCAACAAGGTCTTCGAAGAGTGGTGCCCCCACATCACCGAGGATCATCCCAAGGAACCCTGTCCGGATTGCGGAGCCATCTCGCCGCGCATTATCTCCAACACCTCGTTTGTTCTTGAGGGCGGCGGCTGGTATGTGACCGACTACGGATACCGCAAGGGCATCAAGGACGAGACGTCCGCGCCAAGCCACGGAACATCCGGCGCGTCCCATGCCCCGGAAAGTTCCGCCAAGGCTTCTGGCGAAAGCGCGACCAAGGCTGCTTCTTCGACTCCAGCTTCTTCGAATACACCCGCTGCATCCGCTCCCAAGAGCACATCTGCCCCTGCCAGCACGGCTGCTGCCAAGTAGCCTGACCCAAAGGGCATTGTTGCAGATCTTCAAATTCACCCCAAAAGGCAAGGAAGGCCATCGCAAGCCCCGGGGCAATCGCTTCGGCCCGGCCCTCCTGCGGGAGCAATTCTCATGATCGAACGCTACACACGCCCGGAAATGGGCAGCATCTGGACACTGGAAAACCGCTACAAATCGTGGCTGGACGTTGAAATTGCCGTGTGCAAGGCCTGGGCGGAAAAGGGACGCATTCCCGAGGAAGCGCTGCAGAACATCATAGACAAGGCTGAAATCGACGCAGACCGCATTCTCGCCATCGAGGAGATCACGCGCCACGACATCATCGCCTTTTTGACTGCCCTGGAAGAAAAAATCGGCCCTGATGCCCGTTTCATCCATCTGGGCTGCACGTCTTCCGACATCGTGGACACTGCCGGCAGCCTCCTCCTTGTGCAGGCAGGCAAGATCATTCTCAAGGACATCGACGCCGTGCTTGAAACCATCAAGGGCATGGCTATGAAGTACAAGGGTGTCCTGTGCATGGGCAGATCCCACGGTGTCCACGCCGAACCCATCAGCTTCGGCCTCAAGATGACAGGCTTCTACGCCGAATTTGCGCGTCATAAAAAGCGTCTCGAAGACGCCATCGAGGACATTCGCGTAGGCAAGATTTCCGGTGCTGTCGGCACCTACACCATCGTGACTCCGGAGGTAGAGGAAATCGCCCTTACCCACCTTGGTCTCAAGGTCGATCCCCATTCCACCCAGATCGTGCAGCGCGACCGCTACTCCCATTTCTTCACCACCCTGGCCATACTTGGGGGCGGTATAGAGCGTTTGTGCGTGGAATTGCGCCATCTGCAGCGCACAGAGGTTCTCGAGGCCGAAGAAGGCTTTGCCAAAGGCCAGAAGGGCTCTTCGGCCATGCCCCACAAGAAGAACCCCATTTCCGCGGAAAATCTCTGCGGACTGTCTAGGCTTCTGCGCTCCAACGCCATGGCAGCCCTGGAAAACCAGGCCTTGTGGCACGAACGCGACATCAGCCACTCCTCTGTGGAACGCGTCATCATGCCCGATTCCACCATTCTGGCAGACTACGCCTTAAACCGCCTGAACAGGCTGCTCGCGAACCTTACGGTCCATCCCGAGAACATGGAGCGCAACATGAACGCCTCCTTCGGCCTGTACTTCTCGCAGCGCGTGCTCACGGCCCTTATTGACAGCGGCCATCCTCGCCAGGAATCCTACGTGGCTGTCCAGAAGCTGGCCATGCAGAGCTGGGAAACACATACTCCCTTCCCCACCCTGGTCCGCCAGGACGAGCAGATGCAGGCTGTGCTTGGCAGCGACAAGATGGACGAGCTCTTTGATCCCAAATTCTATCTGCGCTATGAAGATACGGTCTACAAGCGCGTTTACGGCGATTGATTTTCGCCAAGCGAGCAAGTGCACGCTTGTCTCCCCTCAAAGCCATCTCCCTGCCCCAAGGCAGGTGCTTTAAGGAATAATTCCATGCATGAAGAACTCAAACGCAGACTGGCACGCATTCTGGTGGAAAGGTCCTACAAGGAAGGTTCCTTTCTGCTCGCTTCCGGTCGCCACAGTGACTACTACTTCGACTGCCGCGTGACAGCCCTGCATCCCGAAGGTGCCTGGCTCATAGGCAATCTCTTCTACGACGTCATTGCCGCACTGCGCGAGCAGGGCACGGAAATCAAGGCTGTTGGCGGCATGACCATGGGCGCTGATCCCCTGGTTTCCGCAACCACTGTCATTTCCTGGGAAAAGGGAGCTCCATTGAACGGCCTTCTGGTGCGCAAGGAACCCAAGGGACACGGAACCAACCAGTACGTCGAAGGTCTTGCCAACGTCTCCTCCGGGGACCCCATTGTGGTGCTCGAGGACGTGGTGACCACTGGTGGCTCCCTGCTCAAGGCCTGCCAGCGTCTGGAAATGAGTGGCCTCAAGATTGCCGCAGTCTGCACCATTCTTGACAGGGAAGAAGGCGGCAGGGAACAGCTTCTTGAGCACGGCTACAAGCTGCAGTCTCTCTTCACCCGCAAGGAACTCCTCGAATATGCCAAGGGCTAGTCAAGAGCTTCACTGCGCAAGACACTGACTATTACAGGCTCTCCCTCTGGGAGGGCCTTTTTTTTTCTGTTATACTTCGAGTTCAGATAACAAGGGAAAAGCATTTGTCTCTATACAGTTTTTGCAAAGGATATTTTGCTTTTCACTGTACAGTGAAAAGCAAATATAGGCCATTACAGGATGGCAAACTATAAAAACAAAGCAGTCTTTGTCGACTACAAAGTCAAACAAAGACTGCTTACGTATTCCTGGCGGAGGAAAAGGGATTTGAACCCCTGGAGGACTTACGCCCTCAACGGTTTTCAAGACCGCCGCATTCAACCACTCTGCCATTCCTCCGGATGTACTTTGCTACTGGATGGCTTCCTTCAGCTGCTTGCCGGGGGTGAACTTGGCAACCTTGCAGGCAGGAATTTCCATTTCCTGCTGGGTGCGGGGATTGCGGCACTTGCGGGCAGCACGCTCAACAACCTTGAAGGTACCAAAACCGGTCAGGGTCACAGACTCGCCAGCAACCAGAGATTCGCGCAGGACTTCAATGGTGGCGCTCAGGGCCTTCTCGGCAACACCCTTGCTCTCAAGACCGGCTTTCTGGGCAATCTGATCAATCAATTCTGCTTTTGTCATAGCTATAAACTGCGAGGTTATCTCCTTGTCTTGTCAAGGAGTGGAAACGCAGCCTCCATATATTCCAAGTTAATAGGCAAGCGTGTGGCTTGAATTTTGGAAATTCACCAAGACGCTAACAACATACGATTTTTCGTATAACTCGTTGTGCTCCCCGGTCAGAAGAGAGGACACACAATACTGCAGCAAAAAAGCTCACGAAGCTCCGGCTGACACCGTTTCCTTCCATCCCTGCAAGGGATGTCCGACTGATCTTTTTTGGCGAGCAAGGCCGTGAAAGCGGCTTTACTCTAGGGAAACACCTCTTGTTCACCCCCGAAAGCGGACATAAAGAAAATCGCTATACAGGTCAACAAAAAAAAGCTTTTCCCGCGTATTTTCCTAGCCCAGGGGCTTCATGGGAATAACGCGGATTTCCGCCTTTGTTTCTCCCACTCTCTTGCGGAAGGACTGCCTGCGATCTTCACCGTCGATCAAACCTGCAATAAATTCGGCAATATGCAGTGTGTGATTCTTCTGTTTCATGTTGAGCATGCAGCGGGCTATGCCGATTTTGCAGGACGGGCAGGCCACGAGCAGGGGTTGGGCGTAATTGTCGCCCATAAGCTGACCCAGATTCTCCTGCTTGGATTTGCGCAGGATGTTGTAGATCTCCGGCGTTGTCATGGAGCCTGTTCCAGATTCCGAGCAGCAGCCCTGGCTGAGCACGATATGGGCGCCACTGAAACTCTCCACTGCCTGCATGAGCGCCTGATGTCCCTTGATGATGTTCACTCCCGTCCACGGGCAGTGGCAGGAGCCATGGTAGATCAGGCGTGTGCCTGCGGGCAGGGGCGGTGTCTTGCCCTTCTGGCTCTCGTTGAAAATGGGAAGGACAAGCTGGGTCAGGTCAATGGCCTGAAGGCCCTCAAAGCTCTCCTCAAGCCCCATTCTCTTCATGCCGTCGAGACAGGTGGGGCAGCTCGTGACAATGTATTTGCACTGGAAGCCCTTCTGCTGGCAGGAACGCAGGATTGCGGCCATGTACTGCCTGTTCTTGGCCTTGTTGTCCTCGTAGTGGATGTCGCTTCCGGCAGCAAGCAGGGGATAGCCGCAGCACATGTGCTTTGGCGGCACCACAACGGCAAAGCCAGCCTGCAAAAGCAACATGACCGAGGAGAGGCCAATGCGATCGTAGAAAAGCCCGCCACCACAACCGGGGAAGTAGAACACCAGCGGAGTGTTTTGCACATCCTCGGAAGGAGAGAAGATGTTGCCCTTGTGGATTTTCAGGGACTCGTAGAGATTGGTGTAGCCCATCTTGGGGCCAGGCCCAGAGAACAGGGGGCTTTGCATGTGCTTGCGCCAGGATGCCGGGGTAAGGCCCAGCACCTTGTTCTGCATCTTCTGACCAACGGAAGCGAGTTTTGCCACCTTGGGAACGCGATGGGGAACATCCTTCACAAGCCAGTCGAGCACCATGTCCTTCAGATTGTGGCCGCCTGCACCTTCGTGTTCCAGCATGGCGTGCAGGCTCAGGGAAACTTCTCCGGAAGGAATCTTCATGGGGCAGGTCTGCATGCAGCGGCCACACGACGTACAATGCTCGACCTGTGTGCGCAACTCTCGATACAGGGATGCGTCCACACTACCCTTGTTCACCTGCGAATAGTAGATGGCCTCCATGAGCATGCCATAGGCCATGTTCTTGTTGCGAGGATGAAACTGCAGGGAAGAACCCGGAATCGTCATGGGGCAGACACGCTTGCACTTGCCACAGCGCGTACAGGTCTGCACGCTGCGCAAAATGTCGATGAGCTTGTCCTTGTCCGCAAGACCGCTCTGGCTCAAATCACGGATGAGAGCGTTGAAGGAGAAGGTAAAGGGCTTTGTCGGCAGATCCCTGCTCACGAGCTTTGCGGGATTCATGACGTCACGGGGGTCTGCTCTCTCCTTGAAAGCCTTCAGATCGTTCATCTTCTTGGGTTCAAGGAAATGAATCTTTGTGATGCCTATGCCGTGCTCGCCCGAAACTTCACCGCCAAGTTCCTGGCACTTTGCCATCACATGGCAGGCAACTTCCTCCGCGTGCTCTAGCATCTCCGGATCGTTGGAGTTCACGGGCATATTGATATGACAGTTGCCGTCTCCGGCATGCATATGGCTTGCCACCACAAGGCGGGAAGCTTCCATACTGGCTTCTATTTCGCCGATATTGCGGGCAAGACGGGGATATTTTTCGCGCATGCGGGCAAGAAATTCGTGCGCGCGATTCCAGATGTCCGTATCGGACACGTCCTTGCTGGACAATTCGCCCAGGGCACCCTTGGAGATGTAGGAGAACTCCCTGTTCATCTCCTTGTCTTCCATGGGAAAGCCGGAAAGCCTGCCTACATCCTGCAGGGCCCTGCGATAGACCCTTGCGGTGCACGCTATGTTCACTTCCTCAAGGAACTGCGCAAATTCGGGGATGCGATCAATGGGGATGACTACGTCCTCGTTGATCTTGAAGCCGGATGTCCTCTTGGCAATGAGCGAGAGCCTGTGCCTGTCTTCCCAGAAGCGTTCGGCATCCTTCTTGTCGTGGGCAACATGAATGTCCACGTCTTCCTGCTTCTCGACAACCTGGACTATGTTGTCCACGCATTTGTCGAGCAGATAGGCGTCGTCGCCGTCAACCTGGACTATGATGACGGATATGGGATGGCCCTGATATTTCTTGCTCTTGGTCTGGTAGTCAATGGCCTGCACATACTTGGCATTGAACTCTTCCATGGCCGAAATGTGGGCGTAGTCGCCCTCTTCGCGTATGCGGTTGCGCAGGGCCACAAGCTCACGCACCACAATGGCAGCTGTTGTCATGCTGCGACCAAAGAATTCCAGGCACATGACGCGGCTGAACTTGGGTTTGGGGTGCGTTGTGAAGCAGGCTTCGGTAATGACGCCGTCCGTTCCTTCCTTCTGCACGCCTGGCAGGCCCCCAAGAGCCTTGTTTGTCACGTCCTTGCCAAGGCCAGGCAAACGCATTTCGTTGCCCTGCAGCCTGACCACATTGCGCACGCCCCCGCTGATATCCTTTACGGCAAAGACGGCCGTCTCTTCCGGGAGAATCTTGTGTCTGGGATGATTTTCGCGCTCGACGGAAATAATCTCGCCCGTAGGGGTCACCATGCGCCACCAAAGCAGATTGTCAATGGTGGTTCCGTATTCGAAGGCCATGGGACCACCGGCATTTTCGGAGATATTGCCGCCAATGGTGGAGGCTGTCTTGGAGGCAGGGTCAACAGAGAAGATGTTTCCTGCCCTGCTCACTGCGTCAATGACAGCCTGGGTGATGCAGCCGGCCTGACAGGTGACAGTGAGATTTTCCGTATCCACGGACGTAATCTTGTCCATGCGTGTCATGCTGACAATGACTGTGCGCCTCCTTGCGGGAACTGCGCCGCCAGTCATGCCCGAACCGCCGCCCCTGGGAATGAGGGCAAACTTCAGCTCGTTGGCCAGCTTGACGAGCTGCGATACCTGCTCGGTTGTGGCCGGTTCCACCACAAGAAGAGGCAGCTCCATGCGCAGATCCGTGGCGTCCGTGGCAGAGGCCACTATGGAGGCAGGATCCGAGAGGATGCAGTCCTCGGGAAGAAACTTCAGAAGTTCCTCCAGAAGACGGCTTCTGAACGCGACCTGTGCCTCCCAGGCAGACCAGAACATGGTAATGCCTTCGGTGATGGCCGTGGCATAATAGTGCGCAAGAGACAGTGACTCGCGCTCGTAGTGGGCGTTCACACTGCTGCGTACTGTATCTGCATTGATGAAGGGATTGTACGCTACTAAAAAGAGCTCTTCGGCTATGGAGATGGCAAGATCACGCACAGACTGCGGCCAGGCCTGAAAATCGTCTATATTGATGCGCAGTATGCTGTTGACCACGAAATCTGGAGAAATGGAAATATGCGGTCCCTTGTGAGCCATGAATTTTCTCCCTTGGTGATTTTTGGAAAAAGGCAGTATAGGCCTGCACGCCATGAGACGCAAGCAGGCAATCACCTGTCATTCTTGGGAGATTTTGCGCTGCAGGAAGCTTTTGTTTGTCAGTCGACTTGTCCGTCCTCTTCTGTCCTGCAATAGGCCCTGTAGCATCTGGCAATGGCAGAATCTGGGTCCATTTCCTGCAGACATGTGCCCCTGGCCATTCTGGGCAGTTGCACAGCCCTTGGCCTTGCGACAGGCTCACCATAGGCTCCTGCAAGGCCACGTCTTTCTCCGATAAGCGTTACCTTAACGTCATTGAAGAAAGGGGTTTCGAGGAAAGCATTGGCCCTGTTCACAATTTCGTGTTCCAGATACAGCAGTTCCTGCATGGCCATACTGTCTTCTGTCCCGAGTTCTAGCCTGTGCTCCCTGTGGCCCAGGGGCAGGCACAGGGAGGAAATTTCCTCACCCATGACAACGTGCCAGTTGCGCCAAAGTTCCACGAGCCTGAACTGTTCCGGACATCCGGCCATGGCACTGAGGCTTTCCAGAAATCTCTGGGCCAGCGTCTCCACTCTTTCGGTGCGACGCTTGCGGATCGATTTTCTCTTGCTGAAGGACATGTCTGCTTAGCCCGGAAAAATCCTGTCTGTCTGAAATCACATGGAGAAATGCCCTTTTTTTTGAGGGCACAGGGAGCTGTCAGGAACACCTGTCATGACAACGGAAATATACATATTGTCAGGAGAAATCAATGACCTGCCACCTGAAGTCATCGCGCAAAATCGCGCAATAACCGAGTGTATCAAGTTTTTTAGCTATTGACATATAATGATATCTTGATAGACAAGGCTGCATACAGGCGTTTCAGGCAACTGCGCGCCAAGGATTTCACTTTCAGAGAATATATATGACTGTCACTCTCTTCAAGGCTCTTGCCGATGAAACACGACTCCGGCTCTTGCGTATCCTGCTTGCCCACGAGCTTTCCGTCAACGAGCTGGTTACAGTCCTGGAAATGGGACAGTCGCGCATATCCCGCCATTTGCGCATTCTCACGGATGCGGGGCTTCTCACTTCCAGGCGAGACGGATTGTGGGTATTCTATCAGGCCCAGCAGGAAGGAGAAAATCGCCATTTTCTTTCTGCCATAGAACCCTTTCTGCAGGATATTCCCGAAGCCGCCCAGGACGTAGAGAACACAAACAGACTGCTGGAGGAGCGCAACAAGAAATCGCGCCAGTTTTTCAACGAGATTGCCGAAGACTGGGACAATCTCAACAGCGAGATTCTCGGCGATTTCGACCTTGCAGGTGCAGTCTGCAACGCCATGCCCCAAAACTGCAGGCTTGCCGTGGATTTGGGCTGCGGCACAGGAACAGTGCTCAAGCGCATGCTCGATCACTCGCTCGGTGTCATTGGCGTGGACAATTCGCCAGGCATGCTCAAGGCCTGCAAAAAGACCTTTGCGGACACAGCGGAGGCAGAACAACGCATTTCCCTGCGTATCGGCGAACTGGAGCATCTGCCCTTGCGCGATCACGAAGCGGATTTTGCCTCCATCAATCTTGTCCTGCACCACATCCATCAGCCGGACAAGGTTCTGCAGGAAATCCGTCGCATCCTGACCCAACACGGCCTGCTTTTCATTTCCGACTTCAAGAAACACAAGGACGAGAGCATGCGCTCGCGCTACGGCGACCATTGGCTTGGCTTTGACACGAACAAGCTGGCCATGGCCCTGCGGGCAAACGGCTTCAGCAGAACAACAGTGCGCGAACAAAGGGTGAACAAGGGGCTGACGCTCATCATGCTCACTTCCTACGTCTCTGTACCCGGCTCTACTGATGTCTGAGTTTCGGAACAAATCTCCCAATCCTTTCTTTCCCCTCCTACCATAAGACATTGTTGAGGCTACTATGGCTAAAGCACTTGATCTCTCGCTCGACTACAAAATCAAGGACATCGATCTCGCGGACTTTGGCAACAAGGAAATCCAGCTTTCCGAACGCGAGATGCCCGGCATCATGGAATGCATCAAGAAGTACGGCCCGGAGCAGCCCCTCAAGGGACTGCGCGTGACCGGCTCCCTGCACATGACCATTCAGACAGCCATGCTTATCCGCGCCCTGCACGCCCTTGGCGCAGACATCCGCTGGGCTTCCTGCAATATCTTCTCTACCCAGGATCACGCAGCCGCAGCTGTGGTCAAGAACGGCTGGGCCAAGGTCTTCGCCTGGAAGGGCGAAAGCCTTGAGGACTACTGGTGGTGCACGGAAATGGCCCTGACCTGGCCTGACGGCAAGGGGCCGGACCTCATTGTGGACGACGGCGGCGATGCAACACTGCTCATCCACATGGGCTACACCTGCGAGAAAAATCCCTCGCTCTTCGACAAACCCCACGCCAACGAAGAGGAAAACATCATCTTCGATCGCCTGAAGGCCCGCTACGAGCAAGATCCGTCTCACTGGGAAACAATTGCCGCCAATGTGCGAGGTGTCAGCGAGGAAACCACTACCGGCGTGCACAGGCTGTACAGCTTTGCCAAACAGGGTACCCTGCTCTTCCCCGCGATCAACGTCAACGACAGCGTGACAAAGTCAAAGTTCGACAACCTCTACGGTTGCCGCGAATCCCTGGCTGATGGTATCAAGCGCGCTACGGACATCATGATTGCCGGCAAGGTGGTGATGGTCTGCGGCTACGGCGATGTGGGCAAGGGCTGCGCCAAATCCATGCGCGGCTTTGGCGCCAGGGTTCTGGTTTCCGAAATCGACCCCATCTGCGCCCTTCAGGCAGCCATGGAAGGCTTTGAAGTGTGCACTGTCGAGGACGCCCTGCCCATTGCCGACATCTATGTCACCTGCACTGGCAACCTCAACGTCATCACAGGTGCCCACATGGAGCAGATGAAGGACGAGGCCATTGTCTGCAACATCGGCCATTTCGACAACGAAATCGACATGCACTATCTGCTCTCCACCAAGGGCTGCGAAAAGACCAATATCAAGCCCCAGGTGGACAAGTGGAAGCTGCTCTCCGGCAGAACCATCATTGTGCTCGCCGAAGGCCGCCTTGTGAACCTTGGCTGCGCTACAGGCCATGCCAGCTTTGTCATGTCCAACAGCTTTACAAACCAGATTCTCGCCCAGATCCGTCTTGCCACGGACAAGACCCTTGCAAGGCAGGTCTACACCCTGCCCAAGGAGCTGGACGAGGAAGTGGCACGCCTGCATCTTGGACGCATCGGTGCCAAGCTCACAACTCTTACCAAGGAACAGGCCGACTATATTGGCGTCAAGGTAGAGGGCCCCTACAAAGCCGACTACTATCGCTACTAGGCCACGGGGCTCTGCCCGGGGGCAATACGCTCACAGGGGTTGCAGGACATGCCACAGCGTGCCTGCAGCCCCTTTTTCCTGTCTTGCATGAAATGCCCCCTTTTCCCCCTTGTGGGAAAAGGGGGCCAAATACCTCTAGTCAGGGAGAATTCCCCGTTGTAAAAAGGGTGAGCTTCTTTGGGAAGCAGACATGCCTTCAGGATGGTCTTTCCTCGTGCATGCCGCATTTTCACGAATTCAATCCTGTGCCACTCCAGCCTTTTTTGGATGTAGAACATGACCGAACAGACAACCTTCCAGCCAAAGCCGCGCAGCTTTCCGACCATCACGCTCGAAATGCAGCCAGGTGGGTGCATCTCGACAATTGAAAGACCCAAGACAGTGCGTCAGCTGCTCGACAGACTGGGCTATCTTGAAGAAACAGCCTTGGTGATCCGCGATGGTACCCTTCTGACGCCGGATCTTGCCATACAGCCGAACGACAGCATCATTGTGCGCGAGGTTACGTCACGGGGCTAATGGCCCAGATACAAATCCGCCACAAGATGCACTTCCAACAAGGATCTACATGCTCGACATCTTTTCCAATACCGAACAGGCCCTGCGCAACTTTTCCATTGCCTTCATTCCGGCATTTCTCGGCATTATCCTGCATGAAATGGGACACGGCTACATGGCCCTGCGCCAGGGAGACTATACAGCCAAATTCATGGGGCGCCTCACCCTGAACCCCATTCCCCACATCGATCCTGTGGGACTCATAATGTTTGTGCTCACATCCATAAGCGGCAGCTTCGTCTTTGGCTGGGCAAAGCCTGTGCCCATTGATGTGCGCAACTTTCGCAACCCAAGGCACGGCCTCATGCTCGTGGCCTTGGCAGGCCCCCTGACCAACGTGCTGTTGGCTATACTCTTCGGCCTGCTGCTCAAGATAACCATCACTCTCTTTCCCATCCTAGCCTACCAGGACAGCAGCGCCTACATCTTTGTGCTCTCGGTGCTGCAGATGGGGATTATCATCAATCTGGGCCTTGCCCTGTTCAACCTCTTCCCCATTCCGCCCCTGGACGGCAGCAAGGTCGTCTCCTATTTCATGCCGCCCCGCATGGCCATAAGCTATCTCTCCATTGAACGCTACGGCATGCTCATCCTGATTGTCCTTTTGGCCACAGGCATTCTTGGTCCGGTTCTTTCGCCCCTGCTTAGAGGCAGCTACCATCTCATCCTGAACCTCTTCGGGATACTGTAGAAAGGCGCCCTTGCCATGAAAATTCTGGGCATAGACTACGGTCTTGAGCGCACGGGACTGGCAGCTACGGACGAGGAAGCAATCCTTGTCTATCCGCTTGCCACCTTCAGACTCAATGACTACCCAAATCGCAAGGCCTTTCTGGCAGCCTTGGCAGAGCGTATCCAGGCGGAAGACACGAAAATCGTGGTCATAGGCCTTCCCCTGCTCGAAGACGGGACCGAGAGCATGACAACGCGCCAGGTGAGAAACTTCGCTCAGAGAATTCAACGCCGCATCAACTGTCCCTGCGTGTTCTACAACGAATACCTGACTTCGGAGGAAGCATTTCAGGATCTGCGCGAGGCGGGCATAGGCCAAAAGCGCCTCAAAGGAGTGCTGGATCAGCAAGCCGCAGTACGCATTCTGGAAAGCTATCTCAACGCGCCGTCCCGCGCCCTGCCCCTCGACGAGGGAATCTGAACAAGGAGTCCAGCCGTGTGGCAAACACTCAAATTTCTACTCATCAGCCTGGTATTTTGCGCGCTTTCCGCGGGAGGCTGGGTCATGTTCATGAGCAACCAGTTCATGAACACTCCCCCGGAAACACCCGGCCAGGATGTGCTGATTGACATTCAGCCCGGAGCCAGTCTGGGGAAGATTGCCGAACTTCTTGAGGAGAAGAAGGTCATCACCTCGTCCTTCAAGTTCCGCCTGCTTGCCCGATACAAGAAGGTCTCCACGGACCTGCAGGCAGGGCGTTTCAGATTCAACACAGGCTGGCTGCCCCAAAAGGTGCTCGACACCCTTGTAAGCGGACAGCCTGTCTTGAGCCGCATTACCATTCCCGAGGGGCTCACCTGGTGGCAGACGGCAAGGCTTCTGGCGGATGCGGGCTTTGCAAGCTACGAGGAACTGGCGCAGGTGGTGCAGGACAAGCAGTTTCTGCTCCACTACGGCATACCCTTTGACGCAGCAGAAGGCTTTCTTATGCCGGACACCTATCTTCTGAAGACACCGGATGCGGAAAAGCCCAAGGATCCAAGGCAGGCCTGGAAGGTAGCCGGCAGGCTGGTGGACAATTTCTGGCAAAAGGCGGCAGCCGTATGGCCTGAAGGGAAGAAGCCCTCAAAAGAGGAGCTTCGCAAGTTTGTAACGCTGGCATCCATTGTGGAAAAGGAAACAGCCGTACCTTCAGAGCGGGCCAGGGTTGCGGGTGTTTACGCAAACCGTCTTGAGAAGGGCATGCTCTTGCAGGCAGATCCCACGGTGATCTATGGCAAGGGGGAAAGCTTCAAGGGCACCATCACAAAGAGCATGCTCAATGACGCAAACAATGCCTACAATACCTATCAGAAGGCAGGACTTCCCCCTGGACCAATCTGTTCCTTCGGTATATCCGCTCTTAAGGCAGCCATTGCTCCGGAAAAGCACGACTTCCTCTATTTTGTAGCCGTGAGGGACGGGGGCGAGCACAGGTTCAGCAAGACATTGAGCGAGCACAACAGCGCAGTACAGCAGTACCGCAAAAACCGCAGGGAACAGTAGGCTGCAAGCCATATCTTCCTGTGCACAGGCTTTGCAAAAAAAGCAGGAGAATTTTTGATGAAATACGTTATTGTAGAGGATTTTTCCGGTCAGGCTGTTCCCTTTATCTTCCCAAGACGTGTGGATCACGCAGACATGTGCGACCAGCTTCCCTATGGCAAGGTTTTGTCTGCAGGCTACGTGGAACTTCAGCCAGACGGAAGCTTTCTGTGCTACGGAGGCAACAACGAGCTTCAGATAAAATCCGATCCGCAAAGGGACGCAGCCATTTTGAAGGAAGCCTTCAGAAAGCGTCCGGAAAGCCCGGCCAACTGAGCAATCCTTTCCGACCAGTTTCCACATTCCCAAAAAAACAGGGTGCAGACAGAAAACTTTCTGTCTGCACCCTGTTTTTTTGAGCTTGAGCCTTGGCGGGATTATCCAGCCTTCTTTTCCTGTCCCACTATGGCTGCGTCTTCCACCACATCTTCCACCGCACCCTCTCCTTTCTTGCCTGCACCGTCACCCGTATCGGGAGCATTGGGTGCATCAGGCAGGGCCTTGAGCTCGCCGTTTTCGGAGCTGGCAAGCAGTTTGAGCTGCCCTTCCTCATAGCGCAGGGGCAGGCAATCCTTGTTCATGATGACTATGCCGGTGGTTTCAAGAACCTTCATGCGATAAGCGTATTCCTGCTCCATGCGTCTGTGCCTGGCCAAAAAGAAGAGCCTGCCAAGGTAACAGATGATGAAGAAGGCTACCACCCCCAAAAGTATCCACAGGATATAGGGCTTCAGGGCAGCACCCACAGCCATTGCCATCTGCATGGCACTGTCTATGAACAAAACAGCACAGCCCATGGCAATGAGGGTTAGCAGGATGACTATGGTAGGAGCGTGGCGCACGATGGCGTAGAAACGCTGGAACTGCTTGGGTACTTCCTCGCCCTGTCCTCCAGCTCCTCCGCTTCCTGGCTGGGGATCGCCACCGTTGAGGGAGCGGGAAAAAAACTGACCGGAAAGATGCAAAAGCAAAAGCAGGCCCACAGGAGAAAGTATAGCCGCGACCAGCCATCCTACCCAGGGGAATTTGGCCATTTTGGGACCGCCCGGCTCCACGGGCACAGCCTGGGTGACTCCGTAGAAAAAGGCTATGGCGCCCACAATGAGTTCAAGGCAGAAGACCGCTATAAGATAATAGACAACAATATCCCTGTTGCGTTCCTCAAACCAGGCGCGTCCGAGCCTGCTTTTTGCATCTTTCTTTTGCCTGGCGGATGCCTTTTGTGCCTCTGCTGCCTGTTCAGCTGTCTTTGCCGATTGGCTGGAGCTGGCCATTGCTACCTCCAAAAATGCTGTACTGATGACGCAAGGATCCGGATACTACTCTCCGCACACGAGGGGACAGCCAGTTTGAGGATCACGCATCGTCCTGCAGTCTATACCAAAGAGCTTTGCTTGCGTGAAGTCTTCTTGCACGCACGGTTTTGGCACAAAGTTTCACGTGAAACATTCTGCTTTTGAAAAACTCGAATTTGGAACTTCCATCAATTTGGCGGAGGAAAAGAGAGTTGTATCCATGGATGCAACTCCTTTGTCACCGCCAAACTCCCGAGGCATCGTCCAAAGCAAAAAAGGGCCAGAGATGTTCCCTGACCCTTGTCTTTTTTCGAAATTCCCAATCAGCCCGAGATACGGCGTATGGAAATAAGCTTGTCGCTCCAGTAGGGAGAGGAAAGCGATTCCATGCGCACCTTCGAGCCCTTGCGTGGAGCATGGATAAAGGCATTGCCTCCAGCGTACAGGCCTGTGTGCAGAGTTCTGCGCCCTATGCGGAAGACCACGATGTCGCCTGGCAGGGGAGCGTCCTTGCTCACACCATGACCTGCGCGCAGCTGATCCTTTGTGATGCGGGGAACCTTGACGCCATTCTTGCCATAGGCCCAGTAAATGAGCCCGGAGCAGTCAAAGCCCTGCCTGGGAGAGGCCCCGCCAATGCGGTAGGGCTTGCCCATTTGCGAGTAGGCTGCGCGCACTGCGCCCTGAGCCTGGGGAGAGACATCTCCTGGCGGCACGTTGTTGAATCCACCGCAACCGGCAAGCAGGCTCAAGATGGGGAGGATACAGATGAAGGCTATAGGAAAACGCTTCATGGCGGGCTCCTGCAAACAGAATGTTTCTGCTCACCTTATCGGCCCATTCCCAAAAAGGTTTACCCCTCCCGACTCTCCTTCTGAAGTAAGCCTATCTGAAGCAGGTCTATACGAGGCTTCCCAACGTCAGCTTTTTCTCCTCGTGGCGTACAACGCGCTTCTTTGAGAAGAGTGCGGCCATGTCCCTGAAAAAGCGCGAGGGCTCAAGCTCGATTTCCCGACCATAGAGTGTCCGCTTGCGGGACGAGGAAACATAGACAGCTTCCGAAGCCCTAGTCAGGGCAACATACAAAAGCCTCCTTTCCTCTTCGAGGGCTTCACCGACAAGCTCTTCTTCGCCCCCCTGCAGGATACCCCTGTCGTGGGGCATGAGACCATCATTGAATCCGGGCAGAAAGACAGCCCGAAACTCCAGGCCCTTGGCAGCGTGCATGGTCAAAAGACGCACGCTTTGCGCCTTTCCCTGCAAGACATCCGCTTCCTTGAGCCAGAGCACATGCTCAAGAAGCTTCTCCCAGCTGCCACATTTGCCAAAGGCCCTGAGCATCTCCTTCCATGCGTCCGAAGAAAGTGTTTCCTCGTCCAGCACACCCCTATCCCTGAAAACGGGCACAAGGGCTTCTGGCGAAAGCGTGCTCGCCCTTTCTCCGGCAATACTTGCAAGCCCTGCCCCAAGGCCTTGCGAAGCTACCTCGTCTTCCATGAAGGAAAGGACCTTCTGTACGCCCTCATCCTGCCAGAAAAGCTCAAGCGCAGGGGCCTGCACCGGGATCCCCCTTTTTACAAGAGCCCTTGTGAGGGAGGGAATCTGTGCCTTGAGACGCACAAGCACGGCTATGTCCTGCGGAGCGATATTGTCGAGACCCGGACCTTTTTGCTCGTCCATGAGCGTGTGGGAGGACGATCCGAGCAGCATTTCCATCTGCTCGGCAATCCAGCGCTCTTCCATGGCTTGTGTAGGCGCGTCAAAGGCCGTGAGCGTTGCGGAAAGCTGTCTTGCTGCCACAAGGTGCCCGGAGGCCGGCCTTTCCTGCATGGCACGACAGGCAAGATCGAGAATTTTCTGGCTTGAGCGGAAACTGGTCTTGAGGGTCATGGTCTCAAGATCAGGCCAAAGGCCTTGCAGGACGTGCACAACATCTCCCAGGGCGCCCCTGAAGGCATAGATGGACTGATCAGGATCGCCTATGCCAAAAAAGCCCCTGCCAGAGTCCGGCAAAAGAGCCTCAAGCACCTTCACCTGCAGAGCGGACAAATCCTGTATTTCGTCCACAAGGACGTGCTCGCAGGGAATGCGCTGCTCTGCCAGCCATTCCAGAAGATCGCAAAAATCGACAAAGCGCACAGGTCCGGCATTCTTGAGCCTCTTGTAGGACTCAAGCACATCCCTGTCCTGCCCAGTCTCGCATCTTTCGCGCCTGCGCCAGAAATCCTGGACAAAGGAGCGAAGCCTGCTTCCCTCAAGACCACGCCCGCACAATTCCAGAGCCTGGCTCAAAAGGGCATTGGCTCTTGATTCGGACAAAAGGGCTACCCTTTTCCCCTGCGCTGCGGACGTCTTTTGCAAAAGGCGCCAGGCAAGGGCATGGAAGGTACCACAATAGGGAAGAGCCCCCTCTACCCTGGTCTGAACCCTTTCAAGAATTTCCTCGCCTGCCTTGCTGCTGAAGGTCAGGGCAAGAAGATGCGAGGGTGCTGTTCCGGCCTTCAGAAGGCGTACCATGCGCTCGGTCAGAATACGCGTCTTTCCTGCACCAGGCCCTGCCAGGACAAGCAGGGGCGCACTCCCGTGTGCGCAGGCCTTCTCCTGTTCCTCGTCAAGCGCAAGGCCTCCACTCTGCTCTGAAATCCGGTTTTGCTCCTTCTCGGCCTCGAGCATTTCCCTGAATTTCAGATTTGGCAAAAGGGGAGCCCTGGTCTGGCTGCGCCTTCCTTCGTCCCCTGTTTTCGAGGCTTTCGCTTTCCTTGCAGCAGAAAGCACTTTTCCGGAGCGATGCCCCCTTTCCTTCAATTCCTCATCCGTGAAGACGGAAATGGTGCCAAACTCTCCGTCATAGCCTCCATGCAGCTCTATCCTGCCCTCGCGTATGCGCTGTACGGCCTCGCCAAGAATGCTGTCGTAGTCCGAGATTTCTTCTATCTCCTTCAGAGCCAGGATGGAGAACTCGCTTCCCAGACGCTCCAATGCATCGCGAAAAAGCGGTTGCACCTTCTTGCTCGTGGGAGCAAGGCCATGAATTTGCGCAAGAACTGTTGGCAGAGGAATGATGGGATGCACGTCTGGCTCGTTTTCAAGGGCGACCTTCTCCCTTCTGTCCGCAAGTTCCCAGACCCTGTGCAGCACCCCAATGGTGAGAGGCTTGCCGCACACTGGGCAAATATTGTTCCTTGCCTGGGATTCCTCGGGCGTCATGACCACATTGCAGGCCCTGTGCCCGTCGAGGTGGTACTTGCCCTCCTCTGGGTAGATTTCCAGGGTGCCCATGAAATACTCGCCTGTATCCTTGCGTTCTGTCCTTTTGGCTGCCTTTCTCAAGGCCTCAAACATGCCGTCATAGGTAGGATTGCCGTGGAAGAGATTTGCCTCCCTGCCGAGGTTGGCCCCAGAATGGGCATCCGAATTGGATATGAGGGCGTAGCCGTCCAGGGCAGACACAAGACGGTTCATGGCCGGATCCGAGGAAAGGCCGGTTTCAAGGGCAAAGATGTGCTGCGTGAGATCGCCAAAACAGTCCTCAATGCGGTCAAAACCGGATTTGGAGCCGAACAGGGAATACCAGGGCGTCCACACATGGGCTGGTATGAGAACTCCCTTCTCCGAAGTCTCGAGCACAAGTTCCAGAAGATCCCTGGCATCGAGCCCCAGAATGGGCCTTCCATCAGACTCTATATTTCCTGTCCGGGCAAGCTTGCGGGAAAAGTTTGCGACATCATCCAAAGTTGGGAAGAATACCAGATTGTGGATGCGGCGAGTTTTGCCATCCTTCTTGTAGATTGAGCTTATCTCGGTTTGCAGGCAAAAGAGCGGAGGCTTCGCGTCACCGATTTCCCTTTCCACCACAATCCTGTCTGCCTGGCCTTTCAGTCTGTAAAAACCGGACTCCTCGTCCAGTTCCAGATTCTCGCGCAGTTCCTTCTGCCACACGGGATGGGTAAAGTCCCCTGTGCCAAGGACATGTATGCCCTTGCACATGGCCCAGCCAGAGAGATGGGGCAGAGTCAGCTGCTTGCTTGTGGCCATTGAAAAACGCGAGTGTATGTGGAGATCGGCAATATACATGGAAGAACCTCGGTTCGAAATCAAAGTGCTCCTGAGTATTTCACAGGATGTACTTGTTGCCAAGAGGAAACAACCCGTACTGGAACAAACATTCTTATTTATAAACAATGTTATTTCGGTATTACTATACGAAATCTTGCAATAACTTTTTCTTATACAAACAAATAGTACAAGAATTCTCCCCCCCCCCCGAAAAATTTTTTGTATTTTTACAAGCAATATTTAAAATTTTTATGTTTTTGACAGGATTTGCTATTGACAGATCCCATAAAAAGGTTGGAAAAAAGCGCCATCAATATCATGTCACCACACTTTGGCCTCCCCCTGCCTTATACTCCTTAAACTTTCGGTAGCACATACAGTTCACTCTTCTTCCGCTATTTTGCCATGAAAACTCTCGCAGCAAAACCTCGCGTCATTCAGCTGTCTGCCCCGGATCTCACCTATGAATGGGATGTCCGCAACAATATCCTCTTTCTCACGAAAGGTATAAGGGAAAAACTGCACCTTGGCCCAGCCCCTGTCATTTCCAGGGAAGAGTTCACAAAACACATTCCCGTAGAAAATTCGGAAGCCAGGGAGAATGTGCTTAGGGAAATGCTTACAGGCAACAGTATCGCTATACAGGAACTTGTCTATCCCTTTGATTCTGTCATCCTGCATTCCTACCTTTTTGTCGTGCACAGGGAAGCCAACGGAGCGGCACGTACGATCATCGGCAATGTCTCAATCCAGGAAGAAGTTTCCTACACTCCATCCTACTCCTGCGACGACAAGGTTTTGCTCCACGGTTTTCTGCGCTACGACGTAAAAAACAGGACAATTACTCTGGACAGCAACTGTGCAGCCCTTCTTGGGTACGAGGAGACAACACCCAAGAATATCAGCCTTCTTGAATTTCGCGCCATGGTCAATCCCGAGGATCTCAATGGCCTGGTTTTGCGTGCACAACTCATCTTTGAGCACAACCAGTGGGGCAACGACTTCGAAGACATCCTACGCCTGCGCAGACAGGATGGCACAGAAGCGCGCTTTCTTCTCCATATTTCCATCCTGGCGCGCAATGAACGTCGACAGGCTACAGAAGTAGTCGGCAGCCTGCGCATAGTAGACGAATTCACCCACCCGGTGCGCAATACCAACCTCATTCAGGCAATCAGCGCATCTGGAGATGGCCTCTGGGACTGGGATGTTGTTCACAACACCGTTTCCTATTCTCCAAGATACCTGTCCATGCTCGGCTATACCCCGGAGGAGTTTCCTGCTGTTCCCGAAAGCTGGATGAACAGTATTCATCCGGATGATGTAGAGCGGACAGTGAGTATGCAGCTTCTGGTCATCGACTCGCCCCAAAACGGTGACAGCTTCGAGTGTTCCTACAGAATGCGCCGCGCAGATGGCACTTACGCTTGGATACTGGGCAGGGGCTATGTCTCCCACAGGGATGCCAACGGCAAGGCCACCAGACTGGTCGGTCTGCACACGGACATTACCACTCCCCAGGGAAACAGAGCCAGACTGGAAGATGCCGTGAACACCGATTCTCTCACCGGTGCCCACAGTCGCTGGTACTTCAACTCGGAAGTTCAGCGTGTCGAGCAGGCCCATATTCGTCCCGCAAGCATACTTGTTTTCGATCTCGACGGCCTGAAACTTGTGAACGACTACCTGGGACATGATTGTGGTGACCGCATGATCAGGGAGTTTGCCGCACTGTTGCGCCAGAACGTGCGGTCTTCGGATTGTGTAGCCCGCATGGGCGGAGATGAATTTGCCATCCTGCTCCACAGATGCCCAAAAGGAAAGGCACGGGAAATCATGGAAAATATCGCAAAGGACGTGGCAAGACACAATCTGCATCCGGACGCCATTCCCCTGCATGTCTCCATGGCGGCAAGCACTGCCAGCTGTATGGACACGACGCTTCTGGACACCATAGTAGATGCGGACAAGGAAATGCTGCGTTACAAGCACCTGCGCAGAAAGACAACGCTCAAGTCCATCAAGGACTACATCGAAAGGTACACATGCCAGCTGGTCACCCTGGACATCGAACGCTATCAGGGCAACCTGGCTGACAAATAGTCCTTCTCAATCATTTAAAGACAAATGACGGGGCTCATGTTTGATCTTTTGTCTTGTGTTTCACGTGAAACTTTTTGTCTCTTTGCTGCACAAGCATCAGCGCAGCCAGGGGCAGAAGGCATGCGCAGAGTCGGTTGCCTTCTGCGTGCCCTGCGCGTCTCTTTCATAGAGAACAAGGTCCGGCAGTATGACGCAGTCCGCTTTGGCGTCTTTTTTTGCCTCGCAAAGAACCCTTGTTGCCTCTCGATTGGCAAAGGGGCGCATTACTTTCAGGGTACGCAAGCCAAAGCCCCCTGATTTCAGGCAGGACACAAGATGGGAAAGCCTTTGCGCTGGATAGATCACAAAAAGCCTGCCATGGTGCACAAGAAGCTCTCTAGCTGCCCTGAAAAAAAGTTCCAGGCTGTCGTGTCCCCTGCGGGCGCCTTCGTTGAGGGCCTTGTCGGACACAAGTCCGCTCCCAGCTTCCCAGTAGGGAGGGTTCATCAACACAATATCGCACAAGGGACGAGTATACGGCATGCGCTCCACAAGATCATGGCAAAAAAAGGTGCTGCGCTTTGAAAGCCCAAGAAGAGCGCCATTTTCCAAAGCGCAGTCTACAAGCTGTCTTTCCCTGTCCACACCCAAGACCTTTGCCTTCTCCAGCAAAAGGCAAAGCCCAAGGGAGGAGGCCCCGCAGCCGCAGCCAAGATCGGCAGCTGCAAAAAGTCCCCTGCTCTCAAGGCCAAAAGCCTGATTGCGCAGGGGATTTTTGGGCATTGCCGGATGCCTTGCCAGGGTTTCCCTGACAAAACAGGGAAGCAGAAGGGCGTCCAGTGCAAAGCGCATGGAGCCCTGCGGCTGCTTCAGACCATTCGGAAATGTGTGCATGCCTTATAAAAGAGGATTTTCCCAGTTGAAGAGGCCAGGCCTTGGCTGCCTTGGCAGACTCTGGGGCGGCCTTTCCTGCAGGGTCACGGAAAAGCTGTAACCGGCCTTTTCTAGTTCCGGGCGCTTTTCGGTCAGATCCATTTCCCAGCCAGGATAGAGCCACACATTCTGGCCGTATTGCCTGGCCCAGAAAAGCTCACCCTTGGGAGAGGCGAAGGGCTCGTTCAGGCGCACGCCCAGGGCACCAAAACGACTGATGCCCACAGGCCACGATCCTTTGAGAATGTACCCCAATGGCAAAGAACTCAGGCGGGGAAGAGAGAGCATAAGCTCCCTGTTGAGTTCCGGGGAAACGATGGCAGCCTTGAAGCCCATGTCGGCGTAGAGAGCAATGGCGCGGTCGTTTGCTATGTTGCAAAACGGCCCTGCCACAAGAAAGGCGTTTTCGTCCCCGCGCATCTTCTCGTCAAAGAGACCCAGCTGCCAGGGAGCGTTCAAGACAAAGGTTCTGGCCCCTTCCCTCCACAGGCGCACAATCATGCGCTGATAGTCCTTTTCCTCCTCTGTCCACAAAACAGGGGGCAGCCACCAGCCAAAGCGCCGCACTGCTGTTCTGGAAAGCTCTGCGGACTTGGGGGTGAGCCACAGACAGGAGAGGAAGTTTCTGGCCCCCCTGGTTTCCTTGCCCTGGGGCAGGCTTGCGTGCACTGTCATGGCAGGCACATAGACCTTCTTGCAGGGCGCAAGAGGGGCAAGATCGACGTCCACATTTGTTGTTCTGCGTTCCGGCAGGCTCTCAAGCCTTGCCTTCCACTCGGAAAGTATGCGTTCGAGCTCCACTTCCCTGCGATCTATGAGGTAGACGGCAACTCCTGCCTTGGGCGTCTTGTGTCTTGGCACGCGCAAATAGTAGGTCCCGCCCTTTGGCGTCTGGCGAGTGACAGGGAGGGTCGAATGCCAGCGCTCGTCCTCTATCCCTATGCGCAGATAATCGTGCACCTTCAAATCCTGAAAGGGTTTCACGCAAGGTACACCGTTGGCTGCTATGGCAACCTTGCCAATGAGCAGGCCAGAGCTTGTCTGGCCTGAGGGATTGACTGGCACAACCTGTCTTCCGGGCAGGAAGCGGGCATGGGTTGCTGGGCGCCCGAGGGCCATTTCCAATATGCCCACTGCCATTTTCCTAGCCTTGCTGTCCGTGGGGTTGTCACGCAATATGCGGTAGGCAGTCACGGTGTGGTAGACGTAATGGGGGCCCTTCTTGCGTCCCTCTATTTTCCAGGAAATCAGATGGGGAACGCCAATGAGCGTTTTTGTCAGCACATCCACTGACAGGTCTTCGCAGGAAAAATAACGGCCGGACTGGTTCTTGCCCACTCTTGCGTCATGTCCCCTGCCCCTGGTCTGCGCACCCTGCCTTCTGAAGCCTTCCTGGCCCTTTCTCTCGTCCTGCTGCCTCTGCTGCTGAGCCTGCAGGATTTCCGGCCCCTGCGCGTACACCCTGCGACAGGGCTGCACGCATCTGCCGCGCAAACCGCTCTTGCCGCCCATGTAGCTGGACCAGTAGCAGCGTCCGGAAACACAGTAGCACAAGGCACCGTGCACAAAGCTTTCCAGCTCCAGATCCTCAGGACAGGATTCGGCCATAAAGCGAATCTCATCGATGTTGAGCTCGCGCGGGAGCACAACCCTGTTGGCCCCAAGCTCGCGGGCAAGGACAAGCCCTGCCGGATGGGTCACGTTGGCAAGGGTCGACAGGGTTATCGATCCTGTAAAGCCTACGTCCCTGGCTACCTTCAGCATGGCCAGATCCTGAACGATGATGGCGTCGCAACCAACCTGATTTTCAAGGCGATACAGAAGTCGTGCTGCAGCCTCCACCTCGTTGTCCTTGATCAGATTGTTCATGGCAACTGTCACCCTGGTCCCGTTTTCATGGGCAAGGTCCGTAAGCCGTGAAAGTTCTGTCAGTCCGAAATTCTCGGCCTGCATACGGGCAGAAAACTGCTTGAGCCCCAGGTAGATGTTGTCTGCGCCTGCAGCAAGGGCAGCCAGAAAGCAGGATGTGTCCCCTGCGGGAGCAAGGATTTCCGGCCTGTCACAGGTAGGTCTGGGCAAATCTGGTCTTGTCAAGGGTATACCTCGTTATGGCGGAACAGCACGTGTTCCAATAAGCGTCTTAAAGCCAGGGAACAAGGGAAGGGAAAAGGTCTAACGGTTCAGCTCTATTTCAATGGCCCTGCGAAACATGTTGATGGGTACGGCCCCGCGTATGACCAGGTTGTTGACAAGGAAGCAGGGTGTTCCCTCTATGCCGAGCCTGTCTGCATCATCGAGATCTTCCTTCAGGATCCTTGCCACAAGCTTCTGCCTGCGGGCGCTGTCCATCTTCTTCATGTCCACGCCGATTTCCATGGCGGCCTCGCGCAGGTATTCCTCTCCCTTGCCTATGAGCTTGTCGTAATTGTCAAAAAGCAGGCGATAGAATTTCCAGGCCTTTTCCTCGCTCTGCTGGGAGATGGCCACAAAGTACTGCGAGGCAAGCCCCGCTATGCCCTGGGGATCCAGGGGCATGTTCTTGAAGACAAAGGAGACCTTGCCGGAATATTCCTTGATCAGCTGCTCCACTGTCCTTTCCGCCCTGCGGCAATAGGTACAGGTGAAGTCCGAGAAGGCAACTATCTGCACCTTGGCGTTCTTTAATCCAACCCTGGGACGATTTTCCGTCTTGACGTCCTTGGGAATTTTGGCGTCCTGGGCCCACTGCTTCTCAAGATTGGAAAGCTTCTTGCTGTCCGATCCCATCTGGGCAATGTCAAGAACTGTCTCGCAATGCTCCCTCAAGAAATCCAGGAGCACTTCCGGATGCTCGCGCAAAAGCTCCTCAAGAGCCGGCCTAAGATCCTTCGGGCTTATTTCCCCAGCCTCTGCCCTGGCCGGCGTAGCTGCAAAAAGGGACAGGGCCAGAAGGGTCGAAAGGGCAAGCTTTCCTCTCATCAGTCTCTCCTATGTGGGCAAAACCAGGGATCTGTCCCGTGGCAATTGTTTTTCGCGTATTTTCCTGACCAGCACCTTCTTCTCTCCCTTGCAGTCTTCACTCCCCTTTTCGATCCACGAAAAAAAAGAAGAAAAACGTGCAATAGAACAGGGGTGTTGAGCCTTGGAGCAGGACTGGATCAAGAGAGATACGTACAAAATCAGCCCCTGTCAAAGGTTTTGCAAACCTGAAAAAGGCTCAACACAAAAGGCCCCCGCACACGCAGGGGCCTTCAAAAAAATCGGAAAGTCAGGGAAATTGCCTGTTTCTACTTGTGCATGCTCAGGCCAATGCCTTCAAACAGTTGGAATATGCCAAAGCCATACCAGAGGGTATAGAGGATGTAGAAGACAAGCATGCCTACGATCAGAGGAATATGCTCCTTCACCTTGGTAATTTCTATCATGTAGAAATTGTTGCCTGGCTCAAGAGCCTTCTTCAGGGTCATGTCGACAATCTTTGCGTACTCTATGTGTCCCTGCTTCTGCAGTTCCTGAATTGCGGGATGCAGAAGGGACCACCAGCACTTAGCCACCTGCAGGGCAGGCATTCTGTACTTTTCCTCAATGGGCTTGTGCTCGTTGTAGTAGAGGGTATCGCCCACGTCGGCAGCAGCGTTGAGGATGCTTCCAAGATCACCCTTGAAATGCAGGCGACCTTCCTTGTCGTAGTTGGCCTCGGCACCGACAATGCTCAGCACGCGGGCCGCACCATAGCTGTACTTGTGTTCCAGGGGAACGTTGACTTCTATTGTCTTGCCTTCCACAGCGTCGATTTCCTTGCGAACTTCGGGAAGGAAGTAGGAGGAGCCCTTGGCAAGGGAGTTGAAGACGGAATCTGCAAACTGCAGGCCGGTCAGCCTGTTGCCATAATTATCGTGCAACATGGGGAACAAGAGATAAATGCACACTGCAAAAAAGGAACCGACCATGACTATGCCGGCCACAAAGTGTTTTCTGCTGCGAATCAACATTAGCTGCCCTCCTCTCTAAGCTTTTTGATGTTCAGGACAAACTTGCTGATCACCCAGAAACCGAAGAAGGCAACAACAGCCCAGAAGATGATGTTGCCGACAAATTCGATACCGTTGACAAGATTGGCTGGCAGGGAAATCACTTCCATTTCGACCAGCTTCTTGGGAAGGGTGGCAACTCTGTTCACAAAGCCTGCCAGAATGGACATGGCGTAGAAGCCACGGATCTGCGCGCCCTTGACGACCTTGGTGGTGAGAGCGCCAATCTGGATTCCGAGGAGGGATCCGAGCAGCATGCCGACGGCCAGAGTGTAGAACACGTAGCCGTAGATGGCGTACTGGCCCACAGCGGCAAAGCCGGCGGTGAAGATGATCTGGAAAATATCCGTACCCACTGTCGTCATGGCGGACACGCCAAATACGTAGACGAACATCGGGAAGGTGACAAAACCGCCGCCCACGCCCATGATGGCTGCGAGCATGCCCACAAAGACACCGCCAAGGGCGATGATCCAGGCGGAAATGCGACGTCCGCCGGGCACTGCCTGCTCGTCAAATGTGATGGTGGGAGGAATGTGCAGGGACTGCAGCTTGAGAGAAATGGCCGTCCTGTTGGCTGTGGCAGGATTGGAGTCTGTGGGCGCCTTGGGCTTGTTCTTGGGCACAATCCTGTTGGTCAGGCGCAGATAGTCGTACAGCGCATAGAAGCCGAGGAAGCCCAGAAGAAGTGCGTAGATGACCGTGATGAAGACGTCCGAGAGGATGGGGCTGAAATTGTAGAGCCCCTTGTTGATGGCGCCACCCACAAAGGTGCCGAAGATGGAACCGACCAGGAAGGCCATGGCCAGACGCACGGACACGTTGCCCAGCTTCTTGTGGATGGTTGTGCCCATGATGGCCTTGGCAAAGATGTGAAAGAGGTCAGTACCCACAGCCAGGATACCCTTGACGCCAACTGCCATCAGAGCGGGTGTGATGATGAAGCCACCGCCTGCACCAATACAGCCGGTGATAAGTCCTGCAGCCACACCTACTGCTATGGACGTAAGAAAGATGCTCGTGGTGTAGAAGGAGGGCGCATAGGCTGCCTTGCCTCCGAGCATCTCGTGTTCAAAGTAGGCCTCTGCACAGCAAACTGCCAGGATCGGCACTGCCAGGGCCAGGACGATAAGAAGTTTTTTTCGGTTTTTCAGGATGGAAGTCGATGCTTCCAGATCCCAACGGGCATAGGCTTGCGATCCCGCCAGGAGAAACTCGTACAATTGTCTGCCAATGCTCATGAAAACCCCCTTGCTTGTTGCGCATCTCCACATGCGCATTTCTTCACACAAAAAGGAAGAAACAGTTTCGTCTACCATGTGAACTTTTTTCTGTGAACCCCCTCAAGAAACAATGAAGTACTCTCCCGGGCAGCATAAATTTTCCCAGACTCGGCATCGCAGCACAAAAAAATTTGTGATCACGGAGTATTATATTTCTAACACATAGTTCCCCAAATATGGAAAAAAACTTTTTGCGCGATTGTAAATTTTCCGACCAGAAATTTTGACACTATCTTGCCTCGAACATGCGCAGCAGACACTGTTTGCAAATTTATACATAAATTGCAAGGCATTACAAGATTTACACAGTGTAATATCGGATATTTTTCAACACACATTAGAGAAATTTTTCACAAATAAGAAAAATATGATTTCTATGCTTGTATTTTACCCTGCAAAACTAAAGACTACCTGATTTGCACAGAGCCAAACCCGCACTTCATGCAAACGGGGACTGGCAAAGCGCTCCTTTTTGTGAAAAACTTCCTTCTGTTGCCTGGCAAGACAAGCGACTGCAAAAAAAATGTTTCCTGGCGTTTGCGACAGAGACGGCAGTGATACAGGACAACAAATCTCTGTTTCACGTGAAACAGTGCCGGACATGGGGGATCGGCAGGCTTGGTATCCACAAGGGAGGCGCACATGCCAAAAGAGATTGAGGCTCAACACATATTTGTCCCGGCCCTGGGCATTTTCCTCGGCGTCGCCCTGGTCATCATTGATTCGACCCTGGTCAATGTTGCCCTGCCTGTCATGGCAAGGGAGCTGCATATAAGCGACGGAGCAGCCACGTTCTTTGTTCAGGCCTACCAGATTGTGCTTCTTATCCTGCTCTTTCCGGCTATTGCCCTGTCACCCCTGGTCGGCTGCAAGCGTTTCTTCCTTTGCGGCATAGCTCTCTTTGTGGCTGCGTCTCTGGGTTGCGCACTTTCACGAACACCTGGCAGTCTCTGCCTTTTCAGAATCCTGCAGGCTGTGGGCGGATCAGCCATGCTGAGTGTCAATATTGCCCTCGTAGAACGCGTCTTCAAGAAAGACAGGCTTGCCACAGGCATAGGCTTCAATACGGCCACCATCTCCATATCCATTATCATCGGCCCTGCCTTGGGTGGCTTCATGCTCACGCACGTGTCCTGGCCCTGGCTCTTTGCGATCAATTTGCCTCTGGGGCTTTTGGCCCTGCTTGCTGCATGGAAGCATGTGCCAGGTGAACAGAACACCCGACTTGCGCGGGAGCATCTGCGGGAGTTTGCCGTCATCCTTGGCCTCTCGATTCTGCTCTTTGCAGGCTTCCTTGCCTCTCTCGGTGTCTTTTCCTGGGGACTTCCCTGGCAGATCCTGCCAGGCACACTGCTTCTCCTTTTGTGTGGTGCAAGGCTCCTCGTACGACAGCAACGCGTTGGCAGGCTCGTTCTCTTCCCGGAGCATGTCCTCTTGAACAAGCCCTTTTTGTTCTCTCTTCTTGTCACAATTGTCTGTTTCATGGCCCAGTCGGGAACAGTTCTTGCCATGCCCTTTGCCTTCATGGAGGGACTGGGCTTTGACATACAGGACACAAGTCTTTTGCTGGTTGCCTGGCCTGCCCTGCACAGTGTGACTTCGCTTGCGTCGGGGAAGCTGGGCAAACTTGTTCGCAGGGGAAACAGGGCTGCCCTGGGCATTGTTCTTGGCGCTTGCGGGATAGTGCTTTTTGCCTTTGCGCCAGACGCTTCCATCAGGCGTCTTGCGGCAGTTGTCGCCCTGTGCGGACTGGGATACGGGCTTTTTCGGCCACAAAACTCGACAGCCATGCTCATTCTTGCCTCTGCCGGCATGCTTCTTTGCACGGCTGGGATACTACTGCTTGCCCTTGCCCCAGCCCCTTCCTTCTGGCGCATGGCCTCCATTGTCGCCCTGTGTGGCCTGGGATACGGACTATTTCAGGCGCCAAACGAGACAGCAACGCTCATGTTTGCCGAAGCCTTCGACAGGACAAGAACAAGTTCGCTTGTTTCCTTTTGCAGAACGCTGGGCCAGACCCTGGGCACCATGGTTACGGCAGGCTGTCTGCTCAAGGCCCCCTTCAACCTGGAACTCCCCTTCCTGCTTGCTGCCCTTGCGGGAGGTATGGGCGTCCTTCTTTCTCTTGTGCGCGCAGTGAAGTACGGAAACGTTCTGGACAAGGGTGCCCCGGAAAATTGATGGGATCTTTTCAGGAAAAGTGCTGTTTTTTGTCCGAAAACTTGAAAAAGACCACAAAAAATGTACAACAGGTGCCTGCATAGCACAAAAAACAGGCGCTCGGCTGTCTTGACCAGCCCTGGGCTATTGCTTAGGAATGGGCTTGCGCGTCCCATTGTTTCACGTGAAACAATGGGGGGGGGCACAACTCTCCCCGTCTCTCTGCTCTTCCTGGGGAAAACTTTCCACAAAGCGAAGAGAGCCAAAAACAGCAAGAAAAATACGGAGCAAAAGCTTGCAATATATCCAGACAACAAGAGAGGTGGTCCTATGAGCAGGATCATCTGTGTCGCCAATCAGAAGGGTGGCGTGGGAAAGACCACCACCTCCATCAATCTTGCCGCATCCCTGTCGGTTCTTGAGCGCAAGACCCTGCTCATAGATTGCGATCCCCAGGCCAACGCTACCAGTGGCCTTGGCATAGCAACATCGGGCCTCTCTGCAGATCTCTATTCCGTTTTTTACAATCCCACTCCGGAATCTGTCCGCTCAGCAATCATCAGTGTCAGGTCGCCCTATCTAGATGTTCTCCCGGGCTCGATCAACCTTGTTGCCGTGGAAGTGGAGCTTGTGGGCGAGATTGCCAGGGAATTCTTCCTGCGCAACGTCATATCCCAGGTGGCAGACGACTACGATTTCATCGTCATCGACTGCCCTCCTTCCCTGGGCCTGCTCACCCTCAACGGTCTTTGCGCTGCAAGCGAGCTGCTCATTCCCCTGCAGTGCGAATACTTTGCCCTGGAAGGCATAGCCAAACTCATGGCCACCTATTCCAAGGTACGCAAAATCAACCCCGGGCTTGGCATTTTAGGCGTGCTGCTCACCATGTTTGACACGCGCAACCGTCTTTCGCGCGACGTCATGGAGGAAATCACCAGCAAGATGCCAAGATACATGCTGAGAACCAACATTCCGCGCAATGTGCGCCTTTCCGAAGCCCCAAGCCACGGAAAGTCCATCATACACTACGATATCAAGTCCAAGGGCGCCATTGCCTACATTGGCCTTGCTCAGGAAATTCTGCACCGCAAGGCCATAGCCTAAAAAAGGTCAGGGCCTGTAGGGCATGGTGTGCTCGCACACAACCTCGTCCCTGAAATGCTTGAGACGTATGGTTGCGCCACAATGCGAGCACTGGAAGACCAGAAGGCCACCAGTGTTGGCGTTGCTCAAGACAAAGGGGTGTCCGGGATCGGTGCGCCAATCCTCTGTATCTGTCCCGCAGCCAGGGCAGTGCACCTTGCCGCTGTAGTCATAGTCGCAATCCCAGTGCATGAGGAATTCCCTGAAATCCTCCAGATCCTCGTCGGCAACGCCTCCGTGCTTGAAAAAGAGCTCCTTTTCGCCTGAACGCAGGTCGTACTTGACCTCGTTCCACAGCTCTCTGCTCAGCACATAGGCAAAGGTCTTGCCATCGGGCCCAAGACAGGGACTGATGTGTGCCGGCAGCTGGCTTGCCGGACCAAGCATGGGTAATCCTCCCTGCAGGGCGTCCGCGCAGCGCTGTCCCAATTCTGCGGAGATGAAGAAGCATTCCTTCTGATTCTTGACGTCCTTCATGTGGACTATGTGCGTTTCCAAATCAAACATATGATATAACCTCCAGCTCTCTTAGGGCCTGCCCGATTGTAGCCAGGGCTTGGCGCAGGACGAGAGATTTTTGAGAACAAGGAGCAGACAGTGTCTTCTTCCAAAGGACTTGGTCGCGGGCTTGATGCCCTCTTCCCTGCGGACCTGCAGTCTGCAGGCATTGACTCCGACATACGCACAAATCAGATCCTCAATGTCCCCATTGACACTCTGGTCCCGAACCCGGATCAGCCAAGGAAGAGCATGACCGACCAGGGGCTTGAGGAGCTTGCCAAATCCATAGCGCTGCAGGGAGTCATTCAGCCATTGCTTGTGCGCCGAAGCAGGGAAAAAGGCAAGTACCAGATTATTGCCGGAGAGCGCCGCTGGCGCGCTGCCCAGCTGGCTCACCTGAGTGAGGTTCCGGTGTTCCTGAAGGATTTGAGCGACGAGGATGTGATGCTTGTCGCCCTTATAGAAAACCTTCAGCGCGAGGATCTCAACGCTGCCGAAGAGGCGAGCGCTCTGCAGGAACTCAAGGACAAGCTTTCCATCACCCAGGAAGAGCTGGCAAGGCGCCTTGGGAAAAGCAGATCCATGATAGCCAACTCCCTGCGCCTTTTGCAGCTGCCAAAGGATGCTCTCACGGCCCTGAGGGAAGGACGCATCAGCGCAGGCCATGCCCGCTGCCTTCTTCCCTTTGTAGAAAACGAGCAGACACTGTTGGCCTTTTTGCAACACATCCTGGACCACACGCTCACGGTGCGCGAATGCGAGGACATTCTGGCTTCCTGGAAGGCAGGACAGCCCCTTCCCTGGCAGGGCGAAAGCCCACAGGTTGCTCCAGAGCCCCAAAAACCAAGGACACGCACGCCCAAAAGCCCGGTGTTCAAGAAGCTGGAAAAGGAACTGACAAGTCTTGTCCAGTGCAAGGCAAAAATCAGCGGCAGCAACGAAAAGGGCAAGATCACCTTCCAGTACAAGAACGAGGAGGAGCTGCAAAAGCTTCTGTCTGCCCTTGGCATGAGCGCGCAAACAGCTGAGACCGCTGAAGACAGCGAATCTGGAGAGAGCGCAGAATAGATATCTTTCACATTGGCAGGGCCCGGGCCCTGCCTTTTTTGCACTCTTTTTTCATGGCTGCTACAAGTTTCAAGTCCTTGCGATTTCTGGCAGCACTTGCAAAAAGCAAGGAATTAAGCCCTTCTTTGTTGCTCGCACTCTGTCCCCTGTGCCCATCCATGAGGTAGTGCCTTGCGAAACAGTTTCCCTATGGGGAACAAAAGAAGCACGCTCTTTTGGAGGAAACATGCGCATCGAACAAATTCGCAACGCGACCATCAAGATACACTATGCCGGCAAGACCTTTCTTGTGGACCCCTGGCTCGCGCCAAAGGGCAGCATGGGCTGCTTTGCAGATTTGTCCACGTTCAGGGTCTGTCACAAGGAGCAGGCGCGTATTCCCATGCCCATGTGCGCTCTCCCCTTCCCTACGGAAAAGGTCCTTGAGGATGTTGACGCCTACATTGTCACCCACGTACACCCGGACCACATCGACATGAATCTGGACGGCACAATCAAGGACTATCTCAAGCGTGACGTTGCCACCTTTGTCCAGAGCGATGAAGACGCGAGCGTGTTGCAAAAATCCGGCTTTGGGGATGTCCGGACCCTTGGCGCAAATTCCTCCTTCGGAGACATACAGCTTGTGAAAACGCCTGGCCTGCATGGAACACTCAAGCCCTGTGGTCCCTCCTGCGGCGTTGTTTTCAGACACCCGGAAGAAAAAACTCTCTATGTTGCAGGCGACACCATCTGGTACAGTGAGGTGGAAAGATCCCTTGCCAGTTTCAGGCCAGACGTAGTTGTTCTCAATGCCTGTGCTGCGGAACTGGAAGACTATGGCCGCCTTATCATGGACGATCACGATGTCGCCATGGTGCACAAGGCCGCTCCCTGCGCCAGGGTCATCGTAAGCCACATGGACACGGTTGCCCACGCCAGCATCACCCGTGCCACCATGCGCGAAAGACTGCAAAAGCTGGGTATTTGGGATGCCATTCTTATGCCCGCGGACGGAGAATCTCTGTCCTTCTAACCTGCAGGTAGTCAAAAAGGGCCGTGCACATCGCAGTGAACGGCCCTTTTTTGAGCTTTTGGTTCAAGATATCAGGCATTGAGCTCTGGCAGGGAACTTTCCTCAAGCACAATATCGACCTGGAGCGGCACGCGCTCTTCCATCTTTCCCAGAATGTTACGCATGACTTCCATGTTCAGAAAGTAGATGTCGAAAAACGTGCTTCTGGAACCGGTGAGCCTGTAGGAGTGCAGGATGCGGCACTTGTCCTGTGTGCAAAGCCCAACAAAGAAGGCGCAATCACTTTGGGAAAACTGACCGCGCACAAGGGCGTGCACACGATAGCCAAAGACTGAGCAGTTCACATTCACGGTGTAGCGCTGCAAGATGCCAAGGTCTTCGAGCCTCCCCACCCTGTTGCGCACTGCCTGGGCTGACAAAAACACACGGCTTCCGATCTCCTTCATGGTCACGCGCGAATTTTCGCGCATGCATTCCACAATGCGGCGATCGATCTCGTCGAGTTTTGCTTCCTTCTTCTCCCTTCCTGCCACGCCCTGCCTCCACTTCACACCATCACAGCTTTCGCAAACAAGCTGCGTACATGCCTTCCCACTGTCCCATTGTCCGCCATTCTCCCACAAGTTCGGCATGGTTTTCGGAAAGCACATCGCGCACAAGCTGTTCGTTTTCGCTGCGTGTTACAGTGCAAGTCATGTAAATGACCTGTCTTCCCTGCTGCACAAGCGCAAGGGCCCTTGCAAGAAGCTTCTTCTGTATGGCCGTGTGTCCCTCAATATCCACATCCTTCAGCTTGATATCCGGACGTCTTGAGAGAACGCCAAGCCCGGTACAGGGCACATCGAGCAAGATGTCGCCCTGCCAGGACGTGAAGGGAGGCCTTGTTCCGTCAGCCTGAAAGACAAGGGGGGCCGCAAGCCCCAGTCGCTCGCATTCTCCGGGAAGACCGCGCAGACGCCTGAAGCTTGTGTCCGAGGCAAGCCGAACTTCAATTCCTTCTTCCAGCAAAGCGCATGTCTTGCCGCCAAAGCCTGCGCACATGTCCCAGAGGGGCACGTCCTTTTCAAAGTCCGGACTTGCCAGAATCAGCTGCGAGCCTGCGGCCTGCAGACTTGCCCTGCCCTCCCGGACAAGTTCGGCTGTCTCCAAAAGCTGGCCCCCAGCGCAAAAAAGCCCCTTCTGTCCTGCCCTGCCAGGCAGAGCCTGCCAGCCCTTCTCGCACAATGCGGCAAAAAGATCTTCAAAACCTTCCTTTAAGGGATTGAGACGCAGGGACGCCACAGGGCGCGTGAAACTCTGCAAAAGTGCCGCTCGTGCATTTTCTTCTCCGAGCTCGCGCAGGAAAAGCCTTCCCATTTTTTCGGGAACACTCGCAAGGCGCAGGAAGGCAGAAAAATCGTCCCTGTCCCTCTTGTCCTTGTAAAAGCTCTCCTCAAGGGGAGCCCCTTCCAGACGAAGGAGGGAGCGCAACCCCCAGTTGGCAGCTGCCCCCATGCCCTTGCCGCACAAAAAGCTTATGTCCGCCACTGTTTCGTGGACTATGGCATAGGCAGGTGCCTTTTGCTGAAAGAGGAGTGCCGCACAGGCTGCCACAAGCAGGCGCTGCACCACCTTGGGAAAATGTCCGAACTTTGGGTAGATGCGGTGAAGCACGTATAGACAGCGCACTTCACTGCGCACAGCAGTGTAGACAAGATCCGTGGCCTGCCTGCGTACTTCCTCAGAAAGCTTCAGGGAGAGCAGGGTCTCCGAAAGGGCTGCCTGCAAAGGAACATTTCTTTCCAGGGCATCCCGCACAAGCAAATAGACCTTGCGCGCGGATGGCCCAAGCCTTGCCACCTTGCCGGGACCGGAGGCCATTACCTGTCTCCCGAAACGATATGGCCGACCCGGACGAGATCCTTCGAAGCCAGGCGCAGGCCGTTCACAAACGAGGCTGCGTCCATGCTCTTCTTGCCCTGGGGCTTTAAGCGCACAATATCAAGCAGGCCATCCTCGCAGGAAATGCACAGTCTGCCCTTTTGGGCAAGAACACATCCTGGCTCGCAGTCCGAAGGTTCGCCTGCCCTCACTTCTTCGAGAACAACACCAAGACTTGTTCCAGAGATATCCAAAACGGCATGGGCGCCAGGATCGGGTGTAACACCCCTGATATGGGCCTCGACACTTCGGATGGGTCTTGCAAAGTCGATTGCGCCGTCGCTTTTCAAAATCTTGGCTGCGTAGCTTGGCTCTCCCTGCTGGGCTTTAGGCGTACAGCTTCCATCCTCTATGCCATCCATGACGGAAAGGAGCATGGGCACTGCCATGGGTGCCATCTTCTGCAAGAGGCTTCCCGCGGTTTCCCCTGCGGTGGGAAGTTCGTACATGCTGTAGACAGGGCCCGCGTCAAGCTCAAGCTCCATGCGCATGATGCTTATGCCGGTCCTTGTCTCGCCGTTCATGAGGGCACGCTGCACAGGAGCGCTGCCCCTGTAGGCAGGAAGGAGCGAGGTGTGCACATTGATGGGTTCGCGGGCAGGAATATCCAGCACGCTCTGGGGCAAAATCATGCCGTAGGCAGCGACAATCAGATAGTCCGGAGCAAGGGAGGAAAGATAGACCTGCTCTGCCTCATCCCTTTTGAGAGATACGGGCTGGCGAACCTCAAGGCCTAGCCCAAGGGCAAGCTCCTTGACCGGGGAGAAAACAAGCTTCTTGCCCCTGCCAGCCGGCCTGTCCGGCTGCGTGTACACAGCCTTGATCTCTACCTTTCCCGAACCAGCAAGGCCTGCCAGTATGTCCCTGGCAAAGGCAGGCGTTCCCATGAAGACTATGCTTCTTGCTTTCTCTTGAGCCACTTCTTCACCTTGGTATCGTAAAGCGAACGTCTGAGATGTCCAATCTTGTCTATGAAGAGCACGCCCTTCAGATGATCCGTCTCGTGCTGCACAATGACGGCCTCGAAGCCCTCGATGTCACGCTCGTGCACAACACCGTCAAGGTCTGTGTATTTCAGATGGATGGAGCTCGAGCGCTTGACGTCCGCCCTGTATCCGAGGGGAACGGACAGGCACCCTTCCCTCTCGCTCACAATGGTCTCGCCGGTCAGGGTCACCTCGGGATTGATGAGGACAACCGGATGCTTCTCTTCCTCCTTGTCCGAGGGATCGTAGACGACAATCTGCTTCAGGATGCCAACCTGGGGCGCTGCAAGACCCACACCTGGAGCATCGTACATGGTTTCCAGCATATCGCTGGCAAGTTCGCGTATCTCGTCTGTAATGTCCTCCACGGGTTCGCATGGTTTTGCAAGCAAGGGATCCGGGTAGAGGACTATCTTGCGTAGGGCCATATTGCCTCCGTCCACAAGGGAAAACAAAACCGGAAAAGGCCTGGGCGCTTCTTCCGGTTTCCATACTCTTTCCCGCTCCCTGCAAGGCCTCTGTTTGCTGGAAAACCGTAGGCCTGCAGGACACGGGTTTTGTGCCGGCTCCCTTCCTTGGGGAAGGGAAGCCGGTCTTCAGGATTGTGTGCGGCCTTACTGAGCAGCAGACTCCTGGCTTTTTGCCTGCTCCGCCTTCTTTTCCGGAGCCTCGCGCAGGCGAATGCCGAGCTCGCGCAGCTGGGCCTGGGAAACCTGGGAGGGAGCGTTGGTCAAAAGGCAGGTTGCCTTCTGTGTCTTGGGGAAGGCAATGACGTCGCGGATGCTCTGGCAGCCGGTCAGAAGCATGATCAGACGATCCAGGCCAAAGGCAATGCCGCCGTGCGGCGGAGCACCAAATTCCAGGGCGTGGAAGAGGAAGCCGAACTGCTCCTCTGCGCGCTCGTCGCTGAAGCCAAGGGCCTCGAACATGCGCATCTGTGTTGCAGCGGAATGAATACGGATGGAGCCGCCGCCCACCTCGTTGCCATTGAGCACCATATCGTAGGCCCTGGCCTTGGCACGGGCCGGATCAGTTGTCATGAGCTCCATGTGGCCTTCCATGGGAGCGGTAAAGGGATGGTGGCAGGCAACGTAGCGGTGCTCTTCCTTGTCGTATTCGAAGAGCGGGAACTCAGTGACCCAGAGGAAGTTGAAGCTGTCCTTGGGGATGAGATCGAGCTTCTGGGCAATGTGCACGCGCAGATTGCCGAGGGCTGCGTTCACCATTTCCGGATCGCCTGCCTGGAAGAAGAGGATGTCCCCGGTCTTTGCATCAAGGCGGGTACGAATGGTCGCGCGCTCCTCCTCGGACAGGAATTTGGCTATGGGAGACTGCCACTCGGTGTCGGACTTGATCTTGATCCAGGCAAGGCCCTGGGCGCCGTAGATGCGCACAAAGTCCGTAAAGGCGTCAATTTCCTTGCGGGTCAGGCTTTCTCCGCCGTCCACCTTGATGGCCTTGACCATGGGGGCCTGGGCGAAGAGCTTGAAGCCGGAATTGCGCACAGCATCCGTCAGCTCCACAAGCTTCATGCCAAAGCGGGTGTCGGGCTTGTCCACGCCGTAGTCGCGCATGGCCTCGTCCCAGGTCATGCGCGGGAAGGGAAGCTTAAGATCCTTGCCGATCACGTCCTTGAAGACGCGCTGCATGAGCCTTTCGGCCACGCCCATGACGTCGTCCTCGCGCACAAAGCTCAGCTCCATGTCCACCTGGGTGAACTCGGGCTGACGGTCTGCACGCAGGTCCTCGTCGCGGAAGCAGCGCACGATCTGGAAGTACTTCTCGAAACCGGAGCACATAAGCAGCTGCTTGAACAGCTGGGGAGACTGGGGCAGGGCGTAGAAGGAGCCCTGGTTCAGACGGCTCGGCACAAGGAAGTCGCGTGCGCCTTCGGGAGTGGACTTTGTGAGGAAGGGGGTCTCAACCTCGAAGAAGCCCTCCTCGTCCAGGAAGTGGCGGATGGACTGCATGGCCTTGTGGCGCTGAATGAGGTTCTTCTGCATGCAGGGCCTGCGCAGATCGAGGAAACGCCAGGCAAGACGCAGGTTTTCGCCAGCATCGCATCTGTCCTCAATGGCAAAGGGCGGTGTCTTGGAGGTGTTCAAGAGCTTCCACTCGTACACCACCACTTCAATGGCACCAGTCTTGAGGTTGGGATTGGCCATGCCCTCGGGGCGCTCGCGCACCCTGCCCTTGATGGCAATGACGTACTCAAGGCGCAATATGGCTGCCTGCTCGTGAGCCTCGGGTGCCACGTCCGGCGAGAAGACAACCTGGGTCAGACCTTCGCGATCGCGCAGATCAACAAATATGAGACCTCCGTGATCCCTGCGGAACTGAATCCAGCCCATGAGGCAGACCTCGCGGCCCACATCTTCGGCCGTAAGGTGGCTGCAGCTGCATGTTCTGGTCCAGTCGCCAAGATCGGTGATGTATTTGGCGTGTTCCAGCTGGAGATCCTGAATCTGTTCACTCATAACATATTTCCTTAACGAGATATTTCCTGGACAAGCTGGTCAAGGGACACTTCCTTTTGTTCGCCCTTGTCCATGTCCTTGACGGCTACTGTCTGTTTCGCCATTTCGTCGCTGCCGAGAATGAGCGTATAGCGGGCGCCGGACTTGCCGGCCTGACGCATGGAGCTCTTCATGCCGGCAACGGCATAGCCCATTTCGCCCTTGAGGCCGGCAAGGCGCAGATCGCGCACGATTTTGAAGCCCGCGTGCAGGGCGTCGTTGTCCATGCAGACCATGTAGAAGTCCTTGCGCTCTGCCTCACGCTCGCCAAGCAGAAGTGCAAGGCGTTCCATGCCGCAGGCAAAGCCTATGCCCGGCACATCTGGGCCGCCAAGGTTGCGGATGAGGCCGTCGTAGCGGCCACCGCCGGCAACTGCGGTCTGGGCACCGATGGCATTGCTCTGCAGCTCGAAGGTCGTGCGGCAGTAGTAGTCGAGGCCGCGCACAAGGCAATGATCCTGCACAAAGTCTATGTTGTTTTCCTGCAAAAGTGCCGTGACTGTCTCGTAGTGGGCCTTGCAGTCATCGCACACGTAGTCGAGGAAGACAGGGACTTCCTGCATGAAGGCCAGATCGTGATCCTTCTTGCAGTCAAGGACGCGCAGGGGATTGGTGTGCAGGCGACGCTTGCAGTCGTCGCACAGATGCTCCTCGTGGCGCGTAAGGTATTCCACCAGGGCCTGCCTGTACTTGGGACGGCAATTTGGGCATCCGAGATTGTTCATGTGCAGGGAAAGATCCGAAAGACCCAGCTCTGTCACATAGTGGATGAGCAGAGAAATGATTTCAGCGTCCGCGGCAGGGGCATTGGTGCCCAAAAGCTCGCAGTCCACCTGATGGAACTGGCGCATGCGGCCCTTTTGCGGGCGCTCGCAGCGGAACATGGGACCATAGGTGAAAAGCTTGGAAACACTTTCCCTGGCGTGCAGGCTGGCGCTTATGTAGGCACGCATGATGCCGGCAGTCGCCTCCGGGCGCAGGGACTGATTCACGCCGTGGGCGTCCGGAAAGGTGTACATTTCCTTTTGCACCACGTCTGTTTCCGTGCCTATGGAGCGGGCAAAAAGCTGAGTATACTCCATGATGGGCACGCGCACTTCCTGAAAGCCGTATGCAGAAAAGACGCGCCTGCATGTGCTTTCCATGAATTCGAACACGCGGCTGTCCTTGTCGAACATGTCCGCAAAACCGTTTATTCTCTTGATGCTCATACTCTGCTCGAAAAGTTGGGGGCTGTCCCCTTTATGAAGGCACAATGCAAACCATGATTGTGCGACTGCAAAAACCTGTCCCAAGACTTATGCCACAGGGACATGCACAAAATGCCTGTCCAAAGGCTGTCCTTCGAGGGGCTGGTATGATGCAGGGGCGCTTCCCCTTTGTCAAACGAAAGCTTTTTGACGTTTAGCCTTCAAGCCCGAACTTGCCTGCGCGCGCACACGGATCAACAGGATAGTCCCCGTCGAAGCAGGCAGTGCAGTAGTGGTCCTCGTGCATAACCGAGCGAAGTAGGCCCTCCTTGCTCAGATAGTGCAGGCTGTCCACGTCGAGCTTTTTCCTGATTTCCTCAATGCTGTTGCCGGAAGCAATGAGCTCCTTTGGCGAGGCAAAGTCTATGCCGTAGTAGCAGGGGAACTTGACCGGCGGACAGGAAATGCGGATGTGCACTTCCTTTGCGCCGAGCTCGCGCAGCTTCTTCACGCGGGTGATCATGGTCGTGCCGCGCACGATGCTGTCGTCCACAATGCAGATGCGCTTGCCCTCGATCATGGCGCGCACGGGATTGATCTTCACGCGCACGCCAAAGCTGCGCATGCTCTGACTTGGCTGAATGAAGGTGCGGCCCACATAGTGGTTGCGGATCATGGCGTGCTCGTAGGGAATTTCCGCGCTCTGGGCAAAGCCCACTGCAGGGTACACGCCGGAATCCGGGAAGGGCATGATGAAATCCACATCCGGGGTGGACTCATGGGCAAGCTGCCAGCCCATCTGCTTGCGGCACTGGTAGACCTGTTCGCCGAAGATGTAGGAGTCGGGCCTGGCAAAATAGACCAGTTCGAAAATGCACTGCCTGGGCTTTTCGGGCAGATCATCGCTCAGCATGAGGCTCATCTCGCCTTCCGGGGAGATGACGTACATTTCGCCTGGGCGTATGCCGTGCTCGTATTCTGCGTCCATCAGATCGAAGGCACAGGTTTCCGAGGCCAGCACAGGAGCGCTGTCAAGGCGCCCCAGGGACAGGGGATGGAAGCCGTAGGGGTCACGCACGGCCACAAGAGTGTCATCTACAAGGAAGAGGAGGCAGTAGGAGCCCCTCAGTCTGTTGCAGGTGGCCTTGATGGCATCGATGACGTCGTGTTTTGCCAGCTCGCGCACAAAGACATGCATGATGACTTCGGTGTCGCTTGTGGCCATGAAGATGGCGCCATCGTTTTCCAGCTCGCGGCGCAATTCCAGGGCATTGACCAGATTGCCGTTGTGGGCAATGGCAATATTCTTGTCCTTGTAGTGGATAAGGAGAGGCTGGGCATTGACTATGGACGGCCGCCCTGTTGTCGAATAGCGCACATGTCCAAGGGCAATGGGGCCGGCGAGCTTTTGCAGATGCTCTTCGGCAAAGACATCGGGCACAAGGCCCATGCCCTTGTGCTGATGACAGTGTCCGTTCTCGTCAAGGCTGACAATGCCGGCACTCTCCTGCCCCCTGTGCTGCTGGGCATAGAGACCAAAGTAGGTGAGACGCGAGGCGTCCGGATGTCCGTAGACGGCAAACAGGCCGCAGCTGTGATGAATCATGTTGCTTTGCTCCCAAGGACCCTCTTGTCTTGAGGGTTGCGCTCAAAAGGTGAGCTTGTCCTGTCTAATCCCAGGAATCTGTTTCCACCGAGACCGTGGCGCCATCGTCGATGCGATCGCAGGCAACAACATGGGCACCGGGATCAAGGTTGACGACCTTGACGCCCATGGTGGCCCTGCTGCGTGAAATCACGTCGCCAACGCTGATGCGAATGATCTTGTTGGTAGACGTCAGAATGACAAGGCCGTCCTTGTCCGTCACGGGCATGGCTGCCACGACATTGCCGGTCTTGTTGGTCAGCTTGAAGTTGATGATACCGCAGCCACCGCGGGACTGCAGACGATAGAGATCCGCAGAGGAACGCTTGCCGTAGCCCCATTCCGAAAGGGACATGATGGTTGTGGTCATGTCCGACCCCTTGAGGATGACTGCAGCGACAACCTCGTCGTTCTTCTTCAGACTGATGCCCTTGACGCCGGTCGCGTTGCGCCCCATGGCCCGCACATCGGAGCACACAAAGCGTATGGCGTAGCCGAGTTTGGTAATGAGGACCGTGTGATCGTCCTCGCGCAGGGGACGCACAAGAACAAGGCTGTCGCCTTCCTTGAGGGACAGGGCAATGATGCCGTTCTTGTTGTGGCGGGCATAGAGCGAGGCCTGGGAACGCTTGACCATGCCTGTCCTTGTCACGAAGAAGAAGTACTTGTCATCCGGGAAATGACGCACGGCAAGCACATTGGTGACATTCTCCCCTTCGCCCAGGGGGATGAGGTTGTTGATGTGCATGCCCTTGGCTGTGCGGCTTCCCTCGGGCACGCGGTGCACCTTGAGCTGGTACATGCGGCCCTTGTTGGTGAACAGACACAGGCACTGATGGTTGGTCGTAGTCAGGAAATCCTGCACGAAATCGTCGTCGCTTGTGTACAGGCCCGAGATCCCCTTGCCGCCGCGATGCTGCTGCTGGTAGTTCTCGAGGCTTGTACGCTTGATATAGCCCCTGTGCGAGAGGGTGATCACCACATCATCGTCGGCAATAAGGTCTTCGAGATCGATATCGCCGGCCTCGTCCTGCACGATGACACTGCGGCGCGGAGTGGCATAGGTGGCCTTGATGGCTGACACTTCGTCACGAAGGACGCCTCGCAGCACATCCGCATCAGCAAGGATGGACTTGAAGTACTCGATATTCTTAAGAAGCTCGTTGTATTCGCTCTCTATTTCCTCGCGCTGCAAGCCTGTCAGGCGCTGCAGACGCATGTCCAGGATGGCCTTTGCCTGAACTTCGTCCAGACCAAAACGGGCCATGAGACCGATCTTGGCCTCTTCGGGGCTCTTGGACGCGCGTATAAGTCGCACCACCTCGTCGATATTGTCGATGGCAATGCGCAGGCCGCGCAGGATATGCGCCCTGGCTTCGGACTTTTGCAGATCAAAGCGCGTTCTGCGTATGACGACTTCCTTGCGGAAATCGAGGAAGCAGGCAAGAGCCGTCTTCAGATTGAGCAGAATGGGCCTGTTGTCCACAACGGCCAGCATATTGATGCCGAAGCTCGTCTCAAGGGAGGTATACTTGTAGAGGGAATTGGTGATGATGTCCGGGATGACACCCCTGCGCAGATCAAGGACTATGCGTATGCCCTTGCGGTCGGACTCGTCGCGCAGATCAACCACACCGTCGATCTTTCTCTCGTTGACAAGGTTGGAGATCTTCTTGACGAGCATGGACTTGTTCACTCCATAGGGGATCTCGCGGATCACTATGGAGTGGGCATTCTTGCCCCGTTCCTCGACCTCGACCTTGCCGCGAATCTTCACTGTGCCGCGACCTGTGCGATAGGCGTCTGCAAGGCCCTTGCCAGAGAAGACAAAGCCCTTCGTGGGAAAATCCGGGCCCTTGACGTACTCCATGAGTTCGTCCACGCTGGCATCGGGGTTGTCGAGAAGGACAACCAGGGCATCGCACAATTCCCCAAGATTGTGGGTGGGAATGTTCGTTGCCATGCCGACCGCGATACCGGAGGAGCCGTTGAGCAGAAGGTTCGGCACCTTGGTGGGCAAGATGGAGGGTTCGTCCAGGGAGCCATCGTAGTTAGGACGAAAATCGACGGTATTCTTGTCAATGTCTGCCAGAAACTCCCCGGCAAGGCGGGACATGCGCACTTCGGTGTAACGCATGGCTGCAGGAGAGTCGCCGTCAATGGAACCGAAGTTGCCCTGGCCGTCCACCAGGGGATCGCGCATGCTGAAATCCTGGGCCAGACGGACAAGGGCGTCGTACACGGCGCTGTCGCCATGGGGATGGTATTTACCTATGACGTCACCAACGACGCGAGCCGACTTCTTGTGCGCCCTGTTGTAGACGTTGCCGAGCTCGGACATGGCGTACAATATACGCCTGTGCACAGGTTTGAGACCATCTCTGGCGTCGGGAATGGCTCGTCCTATGATGACCGAAAGGGAATATTCGAGATAGGATCTGCGAAGTTCCTTTTCTATGTCTATCTGGTTATCTGCAAGTGTGCTGTTCACTGTATCCTCTAAACTGAAGTCTGTAATGCAATAACGCTAAGACAACATCAGGACTAGATATCCAAATCCTGGACCTTCAGGGCATTGCGTTCGATAAAGGCACGCCTGGGTTCCACCCTGTCGCCCATCAGTTCCTGGAATGCGTCGTTGGCTTCCTCGGCATCCTCGACCTGGACCTGAAGGAGAACACGGTTTTCCGGATTCATGGTGGTCACCCACAGTTGTTCGGGGTTCATTTCGCCAAGGCCCTTGTAGCGCTGAATGGCGTAGCCCTTGCGGGCCTCGTCGAGAACGGTCTGCAAGAGACTGAAGCTGTCACCAACCGGCACTTCGCTTCCCCCGTCGCGTTTGAGCACAAAGTTTGCGCCCCCGAACTCCTGCCTGAGTTTCTCAAAGAACTTCCAGCCATTCCTGTAGGTGCGCGAGGAGAAAAATTCCATGGCCCGTCTTGTCTGATGGCTCTGCTCGTTGCGGAAGATGGCAAAAATACGCTCCTCTTCCTCCTCGCCGCCAACATTCATGAGGGAACACGTGTAGCCGTGATCTTTAAGCCACTGGCCCACGGGGCCGGATCTGTCCGCAAGCTGTTCCGGAGAAGTAATCTGTTCCGGACAGGTCACAAGGGCAAGATAGAGGGTGCGGGGAAGGCCGGTGAGTTCGGCATTGTCGACTGCCAGCTGCATCTGCTCAATCTCGCGCAAAAGCTCAATGAGCTCGCTCCCTTTAAGCAGGCGATCGTTGCTTGTGCCAACGACAATGTTTTCTCCTACCCTGTTCAAAAGGAAGGCGTTCAGTTCGGCGTCGTCCTTGATGAACTTCTCGAATTTGGCGTTGTGCACGCGGTAGAGGGGCGGTTGGGCAATATAGACATGGCCCTGCTCCACCATTTCCGGATACTGGCGGTAGAAGAAGGTCAAAAGCAGGGTTCTGATGTGGGCACCGTCCACATCGGCATCGGTCATGATGATTATCTTGTCGTAGCGCAGCTTGGACAGATCCGTGTCGTCCTTTCCTATGCCAACGCCCATGGCCGTAATGAGGGATTTGACCTCGTTGTTGGCGAGCATCCTGTCGAGACGGCAGCGTTCGGTGTTCAATATCTTGCCGCGCAGAGGCAGGATGGCCTGATGCTTGGGATCGCGTCCCTGCTTTGCGGAACCACCTGCCGAATCGCCCTCGACCAGGAAGAGTTCGCTGTCAGCGGGATTCTTGCTCTGGCAGTCCGCGAGCTTGCCTGGCAGGGCATTGTCGCTCAAGGCCCCCTTGCGGCGCACGATTTCCTTTGCGCGCCTTGCCGCTTCCCTGGCTCGTGCCGCGTCCACGGCCTTGCCCACTATCTGGCGGATGTCCTTGGGATTTTCCTCGAAATATCTGGAAAGTCCATCGTAGACAGCGCCGGAAACAATGCCGGCTATCTCGGAGTTTCCAAGCTTGGTCTTGGTCTGGCCCTCGAACTGGGGATTGGGGAGCTTTACGGAAATGACCGCGACAAGGCCTTCTCTGGTGTCCTCGCCCGAGAGCTGCACGCTCTTCAGTTTCTTGACAAGGTCCTGCTGCCCCTTGATGTAGTTGTTGATGGCGCGGGTGAGGCCTATGCGGAAACCGGAAAGATGCGTTCCACCCTCGCCTGTCCTGATGTTGTTGGCGTAGGAATAGACGGTTTCCTTGTAGCTTGTGGTGTACTGCAGGGCAAAGTCCACGGTGACATTGTCCACGACACTCTCAAGAAAGAGTACGGGATGCAGGGTTTCGTCGCCTTCTGCCAGGGCCTCCACAAACTGTCTCAAGCCTCCCTCTGCATGGAAGACATGATGTTCCTGCGTCCTCTCGTCCTCGCATTCGATGGTAAGACCCTTGTTGAGATAGGCCAGTTCCTCGAAGCGCTTGCGCAAAATGTCGTAGGAAAACTCCGTGGTCTCGAAGATTTCCTCGTCCGGCTTGAAGTGCACCTTGGTACCGTGTCCGTGGGCATGGTTGTCCACTATTGTGAGTTCATCCACGGGCACGCCGCGCTCGTAGTGCTGACGATAGGCCTTGCCGTCGCGACGTATGGTCACCTCAAGCCATTCGGACAGGGCATTGACGCAGGAAACGCCCACGCCGTGCAGGCCACCGGACACCTTGTAGCTGTTGTTGTCGAACTTGCCGCCAGCGTGCAGTTTGGTCATGACCACCTGTACCGCAGGGACATGTTCCTTGGGATGCTCGTCCACGGGGATGCCGCGACCGTTGTCGCGCACAGTGACGCTGTTGTCTGCATGGAGGGTGACCTTTATCTCGTTGCAGAAACCGGCCATGGCCTCGTCTATGCTGTTGTCGACAACTTCATAGACAAGGTGATGCAGCCCCCGGGAGTCCACCGAACCAATGTACATGGCCGGTCTTTTGCGGACAGCCGCAAGGCCCTCGAGAACGGTAATGGAGGACGCGTTGTAATTCGTTTCCATTTCTGTTTCTGCCATTAGGCATCCTCCTCCTGGTAATAGGTCTTGCTGACTACCTGCATGGGCATGGCAATGATGTAGTAGTCCCTGTCATCGGCAGCTGCAAAGCAGCAGGGGCCTTCCTGGCTGGACAGCTTTACGACAATGTCGTCTCCGGGCAGATGCGAAAGCATGTCGATGAGCGTCCTTGTCACAAAGGCCACCTCGGGCACACCAGTGTCGCACTGTGCGGGAATGGTCTCTGTGGCCGAACCCGTTGTCTTGTCGCTGGAGTTATGCTGTCTGCGGCAATAGTCAGATAGACGCAGATCTGCTCCTTGGTATTGAAAATCATGTTGCGCGAAAGCGCATTGACAAGGTCTGCCTTCTTGGCCCTGATGACGGAAGCGTCTGCCTGATTGGCCTTGCTGATGAAGATGGAGTAGTCGATAAACTTGAGCTGGGTCAGCGGCACGCTGAACATGTCGCGATCGTTCTTGTCGCGAATGTAGAAGCGCTTTTCGCCAATCATGATCTCGATTTCGTCCGTGGAAAGCAGCTTCTTGATGTCGGCAATGTACTTTTTCTGGATCTTGATGCCTTCCTCGGGAAGCTTTGCCAAAAGCTCGTCGTTTTTGAGCACTGTGATGGCAAACTTGTTGCCGTCAAGACCGCAGAAATCGATGCCGCCACTGCCATTGGGCTTTATGCACAGGCAACCGAAGCTGCTGTCCTCGTCATCGCTGATGCAGAAGAAAATCTTTTCGATGATGTCGCCAAAGCTTTCACCGTTCCACACAAGGCTTTCGCCTTCCGGATAGCGCGAAAATTCCTGGAACCAGGTGGAAGAGGACGCAGGCAGCTTGTAGGTACGCCTTCCTTGAGTGATGACAACAGTGCCGTTCTTGTCGTCTGTTTCGATGTGAATGAGACCGGCAGGCAGGGAGCGGATGAGTTCGCTTATGGAACGGGACTGCACGCCCACAAGGCCTTCTTCCACAACCTCGGCCGGATAGGTGCCGATATACTCGGTACTGCCGTCGGTTGTCATGAAGGCAATGGTGCCGTTGGCCTTGTTGGCCTTGAGCCACATGGTCCGAAGGTACGAGGTACCGGACTTGCTGGGAGTGATGTTGTTCGCCTTCTGGATTCCCTGGACGCAATGTTCTGTATTAAGTGTAATTTTCATATATCTCTTTACGGCCGCAGCCTTTGTGTAAAGGCCTCTTGTTGACGGCTGTCTCCTTGGTGAAATGGCAGAGCAATACGAAAAAAAGGGGTGGTGCAGTGCATTAAAGGCAACGGAAGCTCCGTTGCAAGCAAGCCTACGGAGCGGGAAAGGGAACATCCGGAAAGAACGTGTTGCCTGTCGAGGATACCCCTGCGTATTTGGAGATTTCCCTCTGAAGAAAGGTATCTACTGCAATGAAAACATTGCCCGACAGGCCATGCAGCAGAATTTTCCCGGACAGTGAAAAATAGCAGAAGAACAAGCGGAAATCAAGCGATGAAAGTGTTGTCAAGTATTTGTTTTTTTTAGTCAAAAAGAGCTTTTGAGGCATGCCTTTCGGCTTGCCTTTGGAAAGATACCCTTCTTTCCGGGTGACAGGGCTTTCCCTGAAGGGCATGCGCATGAATCATCCCTGCCTCGCCTGCTTTTGGGCCCGCACACAAGTCCTGCCCTGCCTGCGAGTTCCCAATGTTCCAAAGCGGCAGGCAAATGCCACTGTCCAGTCCCTTCAACGTACACGCGCATTCGTGCTCTCCCTGGAGCGTCCTCTGTATGGCTTTCTTATGGCTTCTCTCGATGACACCGGTAGCTTGGTCGACTGACTGCTCTCTGGCTTGTTGGCAGGTCCCTTGGCTCTTTCCTTATGTCTTTTGTTTAAAAGAAGAGAGAGGAGGGAGATCAGGTCTCTGTGCGTTTGTCTCGAAAACGGTTAAGTCGCTGAAATTATTGAAATGATAATGTTCCTAACTGGAGGCAGTTTGGAACAATTGGAACATTTTACGAACATTTTGAAACAGGGGTGCAGAAAAGAGTGTGTGTAAAATGTTCCTAACCAGGAGGAAATGTTCATAACTTTAAAAAATGTTCCAAAGTTGTCGGTTACCATATTAAACTACCTGAATTGTTTAATAAAGAGGTGTTCGACAAGGGGATGATCTTTCAAGCCTCCAACGTGTGCGTAAAAGTAAAAAATTGTAATGATATCAATGTGTTTAGAAAGATAACACAGGCATGTGGACCTGCCTTTCCCCTAGAGCCATGTGCACGAGCTTCCACCATGACAGGGGTGCCCAATGTGCCGTTTTTGGGGCAGACCCGGGCTAGGTAGGTCTCGGCCAAAGTTTGGAACAATGTGTGTAATAAGAATAACTACTTGAAATTATTGTTGTTTGTAATACAGCTTTACCTCGAAATTGTTTGTAAGTCGGATAAACAAGTAATATTATTGTATTTATTATGACCCTATAAAATATGGCATGTTGTTTCAAAATAGGTCATTCATCTGAAATTCTTGATATTTTTAACGGATGTTTGAAAAACAATGTTGATAATACACTCAATGCGTTGATTTTATTACATTTTTTGTGTTCGCAAAATGTTTTAAAAATGGACAAGTCTTTAAAATCATTGAAGATATCTGTCATCCAGTGAGACAAACGGCGAAACCAGGAAAAATACAGGAAAATACAAGGACTTGGCCGAAGTCCGCACAGGAGCCGATCCTAGAGCTAGGGGCGTGCCCGGCAAAAGAGGGTATGCAAATAGCGTAACATTGTGTATTTTTTTCTTATTTTTATAGCCAAGACCATGGTACAGGTGTGGGAGATAGCCCTGCGGGCAACAGCATATTGCGCCAGGGGCTATCGAACAAATGTCGCTAAATAGGATAAGTGTTTGGTTTTATTGGATTGTTGTGGTTATAAAATGTTCCAAAGTTGTTCCTAACTTGTTCTTAATACACGCAAGATATTGATTTTTCGTTGATTATTTGCTTGCGCTCGACAAGAGTCGGCAGGGTCTGGCGTCCGAGGCCCCCTGGCTTGACCCTGCAATGGTTCTTGAAGTTTGCACCCAAGACAGCTATAAAAATATTTCTTTTGATTGCCGCTTAGTGATTGCCTCTTACGCAAACAAGCCATCTCAAGGTGATTCAATGCTTGATATTATTCGCTCCAATGCCCAGTCCTTCTGGGTCAAAGTGGCCTTTGGTGTCATTATCCTTGTCTTTGTCTTCTGGGGCATAGGCAGCTTTACAGATACCGGCAATGTGAACATTGTCGGTACCGTGAATGGTGAGCCCATCACCTATCAGCAGTTCGAAATGTCCTATCGCAGGGCAGAAGAAGCCATCAATCAGCAGTCGCCCAGAAGGACCTGGACGGCAGAGGAAAAGAGCCAGCTCGGGCGACAGGTTTTCCAGCAGCTGGTGGTGGAGAGGCTGATTGTTCAGGAAGCAAGGCGCAACAATATCGACATTTCTCCCTATGAGCTTCGTCTCTATGTTGGCCAGCTCAAGGAATTCCAGGATGCGCAGGGAAAATTCGATCCCGAACGCTACAAGAACGTGCTTGCTGCCACGCGTCAGACACCTGCCTCCTTTGAAGAGGATCTGACAAGACGCCTGCTCATAGAAAAGACCGTTGCCTTTGTCTCCCAGGGCAGCTGGACCGACAGCCTCGAGGCCAGGGCGCGTTTCAACTTCCTGCGCCAGAAGAGGGTGATGGAATACATCTATGTGCCCGCCACCCCGAAGGAGAGCCAGGAAATCGCCGCCGACCAGATTGCAAAGTTCTACGACGATCACAAGATGGACTACGCCATCCCCCAGAAGGCGGATGTGCAGTACATCGAAGTCAATCCCCTTACCCTGGTTTCGGCAGAGGCCATCACCGATGAGCAGGCTCGTGCCTGGTACGAAAAGAATCAGGGCAGGTTTGTCGAACCCGAGACCATCGAGGTCTCCCATATCCTTGTGCCAGTGGAACAGAATGCCCCGGCCGAGGATGTGAAGAAGGCAGAGGAAAAGGTGGCTGCCATACAGAACGAGCTTGCTTCTGGCAAGGCCTTTGCGGATGTGGCAGACGCGTACAATCCCAAGAATGCCGCGGACAAGGGCGGACGCGTTGGCTGGATAAGCCACGGCATGACCGTTCCTGCCTTTGACAAGGCTGCCTTTGCGGCCAAAGAAGGCGTTGTCACTGCCCCTGTGCGCAGCGAATTCGGCTTCCACCTCATTCTTGTGACCGGACGCAAGGCCGAGGCTGTCAAAAAGTTCGAGGACGTCAGGGCCGAGATTCAGAAAACCCTTGCTGGCGAGGCGAGCAGGGACAAGCTTGGCGATGTGCTTGATGCCCTGGTCGAGGACAACATTCTCGGCAAGGATCTGGCAGCGTCCGCCAGCGCCAATGGCCTGACCCTCAAGTCCAGCGGACTTATGAGCAGTGACGAGATACAGAAGACCCTAGGCATCAATGCAGAGGGCGCTTCTTCCATTATGTCCAAGGGGGCAAACCAGCCCGTGGACATGCCCCTCACTGCAGGGGACAAGTATGTGGTTGTCCGCGTGACAAAGACCTCGCCCGCCTCCTTCAAGCCCCTTGAAGAGGTAAAGGCGGATGTAGTGACAAGGATTCGCTCTGCCGATGCTCTGGCGGCAGCCATGAAGGAGCTAGAGACTGTTCTCAAGGGTGCAGACAAGGGCCTTGAAGAGTCCTGGAAGAGCAAGGTTGTCGTTTCTACCGCAGTGGACAGGGGTTCTGCTCTCGCCCCCTTTGCATCGCAGCCCGAACTTGACGATGCCATGTTCACCACTGCTCCCGGCAGCTGGCTCCCCGGTGTCTATGCTGTGCAAAAGGACAAGGAACAGGGTGCTCTTATTGCCAGGGTGGCAAAAATCGAGGATCCCTCAGCCCAGGAATGGCAGCAGTTCGAGCCCATCATGATGAATCTGACCCAGCGCGAACGCCAGGACGGCGTCTATCAGGCCTTCATGGAAGACCTTGCCAGCAAGAGTAAGATTGAGGTTCGCAATCAGGACATCATAGATCGCAAGAACATGTAGGTTGTTGAAATTTTGGGACACTGTCCACCTTGGGTGGCAGTGTCCTTCAAGTACAGGCCCATGCCCTGCTCTGCATGCGCATCCATATCTTTCCCTAGCAAAAGTCCTCAAAAAAAAGCGAACAAAAGGAACAGGACAGGCTTTTGGGAAATTCTCCCGACAAGAACTGGAGGGAGATTGAGGAGACAAAACAATGTGTGGAATAGTCGGCTATGCCGGACACAGACCGGCAGTGCCCCTTGTTGTCGAAGAACTGCACAGGCTTGAGTACAGAGGCTACGATTCCGCTGGCGTCGCCTGCGTACAGCAGGGCAAGTTCCGCGTGGTGAAGGCAGAGGGCAAGCTCAATGCCCTGGAAAGGCTTTTGAGCACCGAACCTCCTTCGACTGCCACCACCGGCATGGGACACACCCGCTGGGCAACGCACGGGGAACCCTGCGTGCGCAATGCCCATCCCCACATGAGCAATTCGGGAAAGCTGGCCATTGTGCACAATGGCATCATCGAGAACTACCTTGAGATCAAGAACGAGCTTTCGGCGAAGGGCTATGTTTTCAATTCCGACACGGACACGGAAGTTCTGGTGAATCTCATCGAGGACTGCCACAAGAATGAGCCGGATCTTCTGAAGGCTCTTTCCCTGGCGCTCTCACAGGCTCATGGCGCCTATGCCATCTGCCTCATGAGCGTGGAGGATCCCGATGTCTTCCTCGCTGCCCGCATGTCCGCTCCGCTCATTCTCGGCGTTGGCACAGGGGAAAACTTTGTAGCCTCCGATATTCCGGCATTTTTGCCCTATACCCGCAAGGTTGTCTTCCTGGAAAATGGCGAAATAGCCCGCGTGGACAAGAACAGCTTTGCTGTTTTCCGTGTCGAGGATCTCGCTCCTGTGGAACACAGGGTGGAGACCATCGAATGGGATGTGCAGTCTGCCCAGAAGGGCGGATACAGGCACTTCATGCTCAAGGAGATCTTTGAGCAGCCCGATATTCTGAATGACAGCATGACAGGCCGTCTGACGCCGGCAAGGGATGGCGTCAGGATAGCCGAGCTCGACGATTTTCCAGTGCCGAGCAGGCTCACCATAGTAGCCTGCGGTACCAGCTCGCACGCAGGGCTCTGGGGCAGGCACATTCTCGAATCCATGGCGCAAATCCCTGTTCAGGTGGAGATAGCCTCCGAGTATCGCTACAAGGAAAGGTTGCTCTTCAGCCAAGACGAGATGGTCCTTGTCATAAGCCAGAGCGGCGAGACTGCCGACACGCTGGCTGCTCTGCGCAGAGCCAGAGAATGCGGCGCCAAAGTTATTGGCCTATGCAACGTGGTCGGCTCGTCCATAGCCCGCGAGGCAGATCGCGTCCTCTATACCCAGGCAGGACCCGAAATAAGCGTTGCCTCTACCAAGGCCATGTGCAGCCAGATGCTTGTGCTAACCCTCATGGCTCTCTACTGGGGAAGCAGAAAGGGGACTGTCAGCCCCGAGGCTCTTTGCGGAATCGTCCATGACATTCTCGCCCTTCCGGAAATCTTGCAGCGCGAGCTTCCGGGCATGCACGAAAAGGCCAAGGTCCTGTCCAGAAAGTATGCTCAGGCGAAGAACTTCTTTTATCTTGGCCGCGGCCACTGTTATCCCTTGGCCCTTGAAGGCGCCTTGAAGCTCAAGGAACTCTCCTATATCCATGCCGAAGGCTATGCTGCTGGCGAAATGAAGCATGGTCCCATAGCCCTTGTAGACAGCACCTTCCCCACCTTTGCCATATGCCTCGACGACGCCCTGCTGCCCAAGGTCAAGTCCAACATAGTGGAAGTGCAGGCACGTCAGGGCAAGGTCATAGCCCTGACCAATCCCGGAACGGAACTTCCTGCTGAAGATCTGTGGATTGTTCCAAAGATGGATTCCCTCATGTCCGGCTTTATTGTGCTGCCTGCCCTGCAGCTGTTCAGCTACGAGATGGCAGATTACCTTGGCAAGGACGTGGATCAGCCGCGTAATCTGGCCAAGAGCGTGACAGTCGAGTAGAAGGCGATTTTTGGGCGAACTCTAGAAATGCAAAACAAACGGGCTGTGTGTGCGTAGAACACATACAGCCTTTTGATTTTTCTGTGGATTTGGAAGTCGTAGATAGGGGAGAAGGAGAGTCAGCCAGCGTTGTCTGAGGAAGAGCCGTGGACAGCGCCGAAGGTAGCAGCGCTCATGTCTGGCGTATTGCCTGTGCCCTGCAGCTGCCGGCAAGGGGCTTGGCCGAATCCCGAAGGATTTTTTCTACGACAAAAATGTGCCGTCAAAAACATGCCCAAGTCCTTGTTATAAATAATGATTTTGACGTTTTTGGCTTTGAAACTCGAGCGTTTGCAAAACAAAAGGGCCTTGCGTGTGCGCATATCGCACGCAAGGCCTTGGTAATCCTGTGAATCCGCTGCTCACAGATAGGGAGAAAAGAGCCAGAACAGGGAACTTCTGAGTTTTTGAAAAAGGCTTTGCGAGAGCACGTCTTCGAGGTAGATTTCCCTGCTCCTTGCCATGACATCATGGCAGAAAGCTGTCATTTTTCGGTTGAAGTCCCTGTCGAAAATCTCGGAATTGAGCTCGAAATTGAGCCGCAGGCTTCTGCTGTCGTAGTTTGCCGAACCTATCTGGCAGTAGTAGTCGTCAATGCATAAAAGCTTCGTATGCGCAAAGGGCGGTGGCTGGTAGAAGATGCGCACACCCGCCTGCAAAAGCTCTGGCAAGACACGGAATGCAGCCCAGTGCACATAGGGCAGATTGTTCTTTTCCGGCAGTATGATGCGGACATCTATGCCTTTTTCGGCAGCAATGCGCAGATTTGCCATGATTTCTCTGGTGGGAAGAAAATAGGGAGTCATGACAGTGACGGAGGAAATGGCATTGCTGATACTGCCGGCTATGAGCTCGTTCAATGGATCAGAGCCTGTACCCGGACCATCCAGCACAAGGCGGCAATAGCAGTTGCCCTGCTCTTTCGGCCTGACAGCGGGCAGCATCTGGTCATAGATATTGGTGGCAAATCCCCAGTCCAGTATGAAGGAACGGTAGAATTCGAGAACAATGGGGCCTATGCATTTGAACTGTATGTCCTGGGCTGCCTTTGGATTGTCGTCCGTGACAACGTGATAGTCTGCGATGTTCATGCCCCCGGTGAAGGCCACATCATCACAGACCATGATCTTTCTGTGATTGCGCAGATTGATCATGAGATTCGGGGGAACAAGGCTGGGAGGCAGAAAATAGGCGGTCTTCACGCCATTCTTCGCAAGCTCCTGGACTGGCGATCTGAAGGAATAGAAGCGCCCTATGCCGTCCAGAAGGACGCGGACGTCTACACCCCGTTTGGCTGCCGCAATCAGCGCCCTAGCAAAGTCTGCACTGACCCTGCCGTTGTTGAAAATGTAGGTGACTAGGAAGACGTGGTGCTCTGCCCTGTCAATGGCCGCAATCATTTCAGGGTAGGCAGCATTGCCGTTGAAAAGGGGCTCTATGCTGTTGCCCGGAGTAAGATGGTGGGTTGTGAGAGAGCGTCCCAGCTGCTCCATGCGACGCAAGAAGAGAGGGATGGCGGGTTCTTCCTTGGGAAGGGGCGGATGGGCGTACTTTGGCAGCATGTCTGCCTGCTTGCGCATGATGGCAGATGCCCTGCTCTGGGTTCGGCCTATGCCGAAGAGAATGTAGAGAAAGAGCCCCAGAACAGGCACAAAGAGGATGAGGCCGGCCCAGCCAAGGGCGGAGCGCGGATCCCTCTTGGTCAAAAGAATGTGGATAATGCCCACCCAGGCGAGCAGGTGAAAGGCGAACAGTCCCAGAGATATTACCAGAAGCATGAACGGTTCCCCTTTTTGTCCGATATGTGAGGGACCGGGAGAAATCCCGGTCCCTCACAAGAGAATCAACCCTTGAAACGCGTTTCTATGGATGAGGCCAGCTGCAGCAAAAGGTCGCGTACGGCTGTCCTGTCCCCGCTTTTGGCTGCCTGCAGCACAAGTCCGGCCATGCGGGCCACTGGCTGCACGTCCTTCGAGTATTCTGCAATAAGGCTTGTCTGGCGCACAACCTCGTTCATGTCGTTGCGCATGAAGGCAGAGCGGGCGAGGCTTGCGCTTTGCACAAGCCTCGCCTTGAGCGAAGCCGAGCCCTGGGGCTTGCCACCAGACGGGGCACCCATGCCGAAGAGATCGGGGATCTCGCTCTCTTCTTCCTTCAAAGCTGTTTCTACGGGGGCTCCCAGCTCAGTCACATCGGACTGCGTGTCAGCCTCCCTTTGTCCCTCCCCTGCCAGATCCTGTTCGAATTCCTCCAGGGTGTTGATAAGGGCCTGATCGTCTATGGGCAGGGGCAGGGCATGGGTAAAGCCTGCGTTGCCAAGATCACCCCAAGTGGAATCGTCTTCCGTGTAGGCAAGAAGGAGCGGGCTCCAGCCCTGCTTGTCGCACAGTTTGGTGATGGTCTCCAGATCCTTTGCCACACTTGCGCTGGCAAAGGCACCTTCGAAAACATACATCTTTGCGGGGAGCTCCCTTGTCAGGGCAATGGCATCCTGCATGCTGTCTGCGTCGCGAATGTAGCAGTCGTGCCTGCGCAGAACATGAGAGAGAACTGCCAGGAAGGCTGTATTCCCTGAGACGGCAATGACGGACATCTTGCGGGCGTTTTCCCTGGCCCTTGCGTCGTTTTCCTCAAGCTGTACAAGCTCGTCTGCCAATGCCTGGGCCGCCTGCAAAAGGTCCCGCGAGCTCTTGTGGCAGGAGGAGGGAAAATCGTCCTTGCCAACAAAGTCCGTCAGGACATTCTGTACATTGCGCAGGGGATTGAGGATGGATGAATAGAGGGTCTGTTCCCCTTGCGGTTCTTCCTTTGGCCTTTCCTCAATGTCTTCGCTTCCGACAGGTTCCGGCTCTCCGAGAAGAATGGTCTCGCTTGAGGGAGCCATGTCCAGGGACAGGGAAGGAGAGGTTGCAAGAGCTGTTGCGGGAGATGCGAAGGAAGCAGCCATATTGTTTTGAGGCTCTTCCTTTTGTCCCATTGCCAGAAGAACCAGGGCTCCAAGGCCTACGCCAAGATGGGGAAGCGCAGCAAGAAGCTCCGGGTCAAAGCCCGAGCGCAGGCCGAGCAGGCCAGCAGCTGTGGCAAGGGGCGGAATGGTCGTGGCCATGAGGAAGCGCACAGAGGAGCGTGCTCCCACAACGCAGCCCCACACTGCGCTGGGTATGAAGATGACCATGGCAAGGGGCCAGACTTGCGTGAGCCTTGCGATCCACTGGAAGTTGGGAACAAGGGGAAGAAGCGTTGCAGCGGCTCCTGGCAGGCAGAGCAGGATGAGCTGTACGTCCAGGGCTCGCGAGACCTCCCGGCTGTGCAAAAAGTGCCTTGCAACGTGCGGCCAGAGCATGAGGGCAAGGCCGGCAGTGGTCAGGGAGGCGAGAGTCTTTGCAGAATAGCCCCCGGTGGCAGGAGCAAGTCCGCTCCAGGCCTGTACGCTACAGGCAGCAAGGAAGAGCAGGGCCCACAGGCGCCACTGTCCGGGCTCTACGAGGCCCTTGAAAAGGCAGAGGATAAAGACAACGGCCAGGACCACCAGGGGGGATTGCTGGTAGAGAGCGATGCTGTCGCTGGCGGAAAGGGCGTCCGCGACAGTGCGCAGCACAGGGGAGAACCAGAAGCCCGGAATGCCGTCCACACGCAGGTAGCAGACAATGGGCTGGGCACTCTGCCTTGGCAGCTCAAAGTAGTTGCCCTTGGGCTGTATTTCCTGCCATTCGAGTGCGCCATTGGCAAAGCTTGGCGTATAGAGAATGGGAGTGCCGGGAGTGGAAGATCCCATGTCCAGCAGGATGGCCTGTGTCTGCGTGCCCTCGGAAACAGGCTGCAGGACAAAGCGCAGCCACGTAATACCCGGAGTTCCGTATACGGGCATCCTTTCCGGAGCAAAGAGTTCATACTTGTCGCGCAACTGCTCTGAAGAGGCTTCGGTGATGTCCAGCGCATAGGACGAGTCGATATAATACTCGAGATAGGGGACAAGAGGCATCTTGTCCTGCAGGACAAGGCCCGGGACAGTGTTCTGCCTGTCGGGAACAATCGAGCGTTGCAGCTGGGCAATATCCGGCTGTGCCTGCGGCTGGGGTTTGCCGGAGGAATCCGGAGCGGCCACTGCATCTGCCATGCCAAGGAGGACAAGACAGATGATGAGCAAGAGACATTTCCTTGAAAGGGACATTTTATTCCTCATGTGTCACAGACACAGGCATTTTCGTCAATCCACAGTCGCCCCATCCGCCGACTGACTCCGCAACCGATGGATAGGGGGCGTGCGGATGGCCCTCCCGGCAGGGGGAGGGCTCAAACCTTGACATTCTCCCCC
>ENA-ORSJ01000185-ORSJ01000185.1-human-gut-metagenome-genome-assembly--contig:-NODE-185-length-71556-cov-35.479951_pt1 | contig 71556 bp, 50 predicted proteins | sample MGYA00242191_ERZ509158 | MGnify/ENA primary metagenome ERZ509158 (study PRJEB26280, sample SAMEA2338623) | human gut metagenome | biome: human gut; feature: human-associated habitat; material: faeces...
GATTTTTATGGCTAACGAAAAAAAGAAGGTGCATCGTGCATTACGACACACCCTCATCGTTCCGCGGAAAGGACGATCATTATCTTGTGGACGTGTTAAAGAAACTTCCGGGAATAGAGGTGTCGGAGAATGGAACCATATCTTACAGGGGTAACTCCATCAACCGTTTTAATATCGAGGGGCAAGACTTGCTCGGCAACCGTTATAACCAGGCCACGCGAAATCTGCCCGTTGACGCGGTGGCGCAAGTACAGATAATGGAGAACGACCAGCCAATAAGAGCATTGAAAGACAACACACCGTCAGAGCGCGCAACGCTTAACAGCTGAAACGCGACTATAAGTTGAGGCCTTTCGGTGAAATACAAGGGGGCATCGGGGGCATTGAGAACACTTTGTGGAACAACCTTCTGACCATTATAAACATTGCTCCCAAGAACCAGATGCTGGTCACCGCCAAAATGAACAACACAGGCGAGAGCATCAGCGACAATACATTAGACCATATTGACGTTACCGATATGGACAACTATATCTCGTTGCCAGAAAATATCATCAAAACGTCTTCAGACGTCTATCTGCCAATCATGCAGAAAAGGTATCTGCGCAACAAGTCTTATTCAGTTGGAATTAACCATCTGCACCGGATTGGGCGTTACGGTAATTTACGCACCAACATCACTTATTACGGCACGAGCGATCAGTTGTCCGACAGCACTTACAATTATTACGGAGGCTCACCGGCCATGTCTCTCAGCGAGAGCAACAAAAGGAAACCGCACGAGTATACCTTCATGCCGCACTTGCGCTACGAGCTTAATGCTCCAAAGACCTATCTTATTGACGAGCTTTCGGGAGAGTTGTCATATACAGACAATTTAAACAGGATGAGCAGCAACGGATTGCCTTTGCAGGAGCGGGTAGGGCGTCATACGTCTTACGTGCAGAACAAACTGCAGATGATTCTTAATGCCGGAAATCTTGTTTACTCAATAAACTCACTGACACGATATTTGCGAAGGAGTGAGACTATGGGAGTTGACGACTCGACATCGACATACAATACAGGCGAGAGGATAATTCTCCAGCGTATGTTTACGCGTAACAGCGTATCTACGTCATTGCCGCTTTGGGGCAACCGCATCAGACTGAAATACAGCATGGAGTATCGCCGTGACAGGCTAAAGGAGGTTTCAAGCAGATTTATGCAAAATTATTATCTGCTCAACAACATCGGGTTCAACTACGCAATAGTATATGCATCCGGATCTGTTACGCTCGATGTGCCTGTTAATGTCTTCTACTCTTCAGTGCCTTGGCGGCATACAGACACAAGCGACACAAAAGTCTACGTTTCTCCGTCAATACTTTGGCGGCATGATTTTTCTCCGTCATGGCGCCTGAAAATAAACGGGAGCTTGAATGAAGACGCCGACAACTCAATATTATACTCTGACAGCATCTTGACAGGTTACCGCACACGCATGGTTCCATTTGACCGAATCGGCTGGAAGCGCACGTCCGGCCTTTCATTCTCGCTTAATTATGTCGACTTCGTAAGAATGTTCACATGGAATATTCTTGCATCGGCGACATGGATAAAGAACGACTATCGTTATCATTATAGTTACGGAGAGAAATATACGGTGATAACGCCGGTTTGGGAAGACACTGATTCACGCATGATTATTGTGCAGACTTCCGCCGACAAGACATTCTCTGACATTGGATTCTCTGTCAATGGCAGAATAAATTATACAAGGAATGAACTGCCTGTTATGCAAAACAATGTGGAGCAGACCGTTAAATCAAACATCCTTTCACCGTCGCTCAATTTAAGATGGAACAAGTTGTCATGGCTTCAGCTTTCAAACGAGACCACATTTAATCTTTCATGGCAGGACAAATATCAGAACAGTGCCGGATATTCGCTCAGAAGCTGGTTTGAAGCACTCAGGCTGTATGTCTACCCATTGAAAAAAATATCTATGGAGATAGACTGCGAATACACGTCAACCGAAACAGAAAGAGGCAAATATAACCGCAACACTTTTGTTGACTTTCGTATGACCTATAATCCGGTCAACCATATCGAGCTTGGTCTTACGCTGAGCAATGTCTTTGATAGGCACGAGTACGTAGAAGCGTCTTTTACAGGATTAAACTACCAATATTATTCCATGCCGTTGCGTGGTCGTGAGGTTCTATTTAGTGTAAAATATGAATTGCATTGATCGCAAGGCGACGCATGGTTTTTACTAAATCCAAATAGTAATTAAATCATAAACAATTTATTATATATTACTTTATTTGGTTGCCAAATGTATTCAGTTCTATTGCCGACATTCAGTTTGTTATTAAAAACAGATTGGAGGAATATTCTCGTTATTATAAAAATATAGTTTAATTGTTGGATAAATCAGAATTTAGCAGTTAGTTTGACCATCTAATTTTTCTTCTATCTCTTTGATAGATGGCATTGTGCCTTCAACCTTTTCCGGATAGAGTTTTTCAAGCTCATATTCAGATATTCCGAGGGGCTGATTACTTGATTCAAGTGCATATTGAGCCAAAGTGTTATTCTTTTGCTTACAAATAAGCAATCCTATTGTGGGATTATCGCGTCCCTCTTTGCGAAGAAGATGATTGCAGGCTACAACATACCCACCTAACTGACCGGCATCTGCAAAATCAAACTCACCGATTTTCACCTCTATGACAACATAACATGACAGTTTGAGATTGTAGAAAAGTAGGTCAATAAATTTTTCCTTTTCAGCTATTTGCAGACGATATTCTTTGCCTACATAAGCAAAGCCGGTGCCAAGTTCCAGCAAAAAGTTCGTGATATTAGTAAGCAACGTATCTTTTAGCTTGCGCTCATTGTATTTCCCGCGCAAGCCAGTGAAAGAAAAGTCGTAGGGATCGCGTGTCAGTTCTTGCGCCAAATCGCTTTCCACATCAGGAAGTGTACTTTTAAAATTTGTCTGAGCCTTACCGCTACGCTCATACAGGTTTGTGCTCAGCATATTGAGTAATAAATCCCTGCTCCAGCCATTCTTCAATGTCTGGCGAACATAGAACAATGCTTTATCTGAATCATTCGAGCATTTGTCAATAATATAGCGATGATGTCCCCAAGGTATTGAGAACAAATCTGAATATAATCTTTCCACAAGCTGTGGAAGATTTGCTTTTTCTGGTTCTGCCACAAGCTGTGGAAGATTTACAAATTGCTGACGATAAAGGGTATAAAATCGTTTCGCATAGCGAATAGAAGTTTCGGAAAGTCCTTCTACACCCGGCATCTCATGACGCAAATCACGGCTTAATGTGGCATAAAACTTACTGCCATATTTATTATCCGCTTGCTTTTCTTCAATATCTTTGCCCAGCTCCCAGTAATAGCAAAGCAACTCTCTATTTACTTTTATCGCCGCCTTGATTTGGCTGCCACGATAACGCTTTACAAGTTCCTTAACCCATAAAGTGTAGTCCTTATCTAATATGCCGATTGATTTATCCATAACCATTTTTTATATTCCTGTTTCATTTATTTTCAGTTCACCCGACATTAGAATAGAATCTTCAAGACATTCACTTTCGCCATCAAAATAGTAGCCTAACAACGCTTGTGCCTGCGGCTCTAAATTATCAGTTTCCTTTACTTTTTCATCCTCATGTTGAGCTGATAAAGCGCAGGGAGCAAGATGAACATCGAGAAGATAAGCGACAGGACGATGCTCTTCTGATTGCTGCCGAACAGACCTTCAAGACTGTTGACCGAAGCTGCCTGAGGAAACAACTTGCACAAAGAATACACCACGGTGTTGTTAACCCAATGGAGGGCAACGCCCGGAAGTATGCTCCCGGTGCGGTAATACATCCAGCCGAGCAACAGACCTATGAGAAGGGCATGGGGCATCTGGGCGGGATTGAGATGGACAACGGCAAATATCACTGCCGATATAAGTATGGCCACCCACGGACTGCGGAAAACTCCGAGCAGCGACTTGAGGATGGCGCCGCGGAACACGGTCTCCTCGACAAACGGAACAAACAGGCAGATGACAAAATAGCCGTACTGGTTGCCCATAAGCTTATTGAATATCTCGGCTGATGTGTCAGGAAGCTCGGGCATAAGGCTCTGCAGCCACACTGAAGGCAGAATGGTGCCGAGCGAAGCCACAGCGCTCCAGAAGAATATGTCCCACTGGCGGGTGTTCATATATGCCGGCGAGAGCACAGCCCACTTGCGCCAGATGAATATGGCAAGGGTGATAGCGCAATATATTGCGCACGCAAGTATCTGCATTGGGGCCGTAAGCAGTTCTTGCTTCTGTCCGTTGAACACGGCTTGCACGTCAGCCATGGGATGGCCGGCGGCAAGAAGCCACACCGTAAACACGGCCCATGAAACGAAATACTGTATGCAGATGAATGCAAACAGATATAATAATGCTTTTTTCATTTCGGGATTTTATATTATATAAATGGTGTATTAAGAGTGAAATTTGGTGCGAATGGATATTTATCGTGATAGAATTATACCTGTTCGAGTGTCTTTTCGGCCTCCTCGCGGTCAAGACGGAGCTGGTCGACAAGTTTCTTTACCGAACTGAATTTATGTTCGCTGCGCAGGCGGTGATAGAACATCACGTCTATTTCGCGGCCGTAGATATCTTCGTCAAAGTCGAATATGTTTACCTCGAGCGTTGTTTCATGGCCGTCGAACGTGGGGCGCTTGCCTATGTTCATCATTCCTTTGAGCAGACGGTCGCAGCCTTCCACCCTCGCCTTCACGGCATATACGCCGTTCTCGGGTATAAGTTTCTGGGCGTCGGTTACCTTCACGTTGGCCGTAGGGAAGCCCATTTTGCGCCCTTCGCGGTAGCCGCCCGTAACCTTGCCTGAAAAGAAATAGGGATAACCGAGACACATGGCAGCCATGTCGGCCTCGCCTCCCGACAGGAAAGTGCGAATAACAGAAGAACTGACGTTAACGCCGTTGAGCACAAAAGCATTGCCGCGCACCACCTCGATGCCTATCTCGCGGCCGTAGCCCACATAGTCGTCAAAGCCTTCGGTGCGGCTGTGGCCGAAGCGGTTGTCGTAGCCCATGATGAGTTTCCTTACGTTCAGGCGGTCGCGCAGCACGTCGCGCATAAAGTCGTAGGCAGGCATGGCAGCCATTTCGCGGTCGAAGTGCAGCACAACGCAGTTGTCGGCTCCCGTCTTTGATAGCAGTGCCAGCTTCTCGTCGAGCGTAGAGAGCAACTTGGGCTGAAAGTCCATGTTGAGCACCTGGCGCGGATGGCGGTCAAAGGTTATCACCGTCGACTGAAGTTCAGGGTTGGCGGCAGCGCAGTCGGTTACAGCCTTTATGAGATATCTGTGACCGCGGTGAACGCCGTCGAAGAATCCTATCGTTGCCACACAGGGCGCCATCTCGGTGTTGTCGGTATCTGTAAATATTGTTTTCATAACTCCTTTGCGGTTATTTGTTCACACTCTGTCGAGCCATTCGTCGCCCTTCAGGTTAAGACTCATCATGCCCAGTTCGCTGGCAGCGGCGCAGTTTATAGGCGAGTCGTCGATAAACAGTGTCTCATATGCCATCATGTCCGACGTCATGAGCGTCTTGACGAATATCTGGGGGTCGGGCTTGAGCATGTGCATGCGGTATGACAGGAACGTACCTTCAAAATAGTCGTCAACGTCCATGCCGTTGTGTCTGAACATTCCGTCCAGTGCCTTCTGCCAGTGTATGGGGTTGGTGTTGCTCAGCAGCACCATGCGGTAGCGTCCTTTAAGGCTTGCCAGCTTTTCGAGCCTCTGCTCTGGTATGCCCGTCAGCAGAGAGTTCCATGCGTTGCATATATCCTCGTCAGACGCCTTACAGCCAGACGACAGGCGTCTCACCTCGCGACAGAAGTCGCCGATACCGGTATTGCCCACCTCAAGGTCGTGAAACAGGTCTTCCTGACGGCACTCGTCAACGTATTTTACTATCTTGTGTGCTCCAATTCTGTCGAAAGCCTCGATGCAGCGTTGCTTGTCAAGGTCAACAAGCACGCCGCCGAAGTCGAATATTATGTTTTTTATTTCTTGCATCTCAGTCTTTTTATTCCGCGCCATATCTCACCTACCCACATTACTACGGATGTTGCGCCGATTATGGTTATCCACTCTGTTGCCGACAATGGTTCGGTACGGAACATTCTGCCACCGAAAGTCACGATGAGCCACTGGCCCACGAGGATGAACAGCAGCACGAGCAGCAGTCCGTTGTCGTGGCTGAAGTCGTGGAAGGCTGAATGGTTAGAGCCGAACGACTTGGCGTTGAACAGATTCCAGAACTGCAGCATGACGAACGTCGTGAAGAATATAGACAACTCATGTATTTGCAGGTCGGCACCGCTCGACAGGCTGTGCAGGAGCAATGCCAGCAATATGGCGAAGAACACCACTCCGCAGAACACTATGCCCTTGGCCATTCCGCGGGTTATGATAAAGTCGGAGCGCTTGCGCGGTTTCTCCTTCATCACCTCTTCCGACGGCGGCAGCGAAGCCAGAGCCAGTGCGGCAAAGGTGTCCATGATGATGTTTACCCACAGTATCTGTGTAACGGTAAGCGGCATTTCTGTTCCGATGATTGATCCGCAGAGAACGAGCAGCAGGGCTGTAACGTTGACTACGAGCTGGAAGAACAGGAAGCGCTGTATGTTGCGGTAGAGCGAGCGGCCCCACATAACGGCGTTGACAATACTGCGGAACGAGTCGTCTATCAGTGTCATGTCGCTGGCCTCCTTGGCAACCGACGTTCCCGAACCGAGCGACAGGCCCACATGGGCGTGGTTGAGCGCAGGGGCATCGTTAGTTCCGTCGCCTGTAACAGCCACCACGGCGTCGTGTTTCTGCAGCAGGTTCACAAGGCGCTGCTTGTCGCCCGGCCTTGCGCGGCTCATCACCTTCAGTTTCATAACACGGTTGAAAGCCTCTTCGTCGCTCAAAGCGGCAAAGTCGGGACCTGTTATCTGAGCCTCTGCAGGGGTATTGGCATCCCAGATGCCTATCTGGCGGGCTATCTCAATGGCAGTAGCCGATGTGTCGCCCGTTACTATCTTAACTGTTATTCCCGCATCGATACATTCCTTAACGGCTGCCGGCACGTCGGGACGTATCGGGTCGCTTATGGCTGCCACGGCCTGGAACGTAAGGTGGGCGTCGGGCGTAAGCTTGGCTGTGTCTATGTCGTCGCCGTTGCCGAGCACCTTATATGCAAACGCAAGTGTACGCATGGCCTGGTTCTGATATCCCGTAAGGCGCTCGCGTATCTCGTTGCGGCGCGCGTCGTCTATGTCGCAGAACTTGGCAACAATCTCGGGCGCACCCTTCACGAAGAGCACTCGTTCAGAGCCGCGTTTCACTATTGTTGCCATATACTTGCGTTCGGTAGAGAACGGCAGCTGATGCTCAATGTTTTCGGCCTTGCGCAAAGATTTATAGTCAATATTGTTCTTCTCGAGCCACAGCAGCAGGGCAACCTCGGTAGGGTTACCAATACCCTTGCCACCCTCTTCGTCGAGATGGGCAGTGCTGTTGTATGCTATGGCATCGTTAAACAGGGCAGCATCGTCGGCATACATTGCCATGTCGGCCACCTGCATCTTATTTTGCGTCAGCGTACCCGTCTTGTCGGTGCATATCACCGTAACGGCGCCCATTGTCTCGCAGGCATGTAGTTTGCGCACAAGGTTGTTGTTCTTGAGCATGCGGCGCATGTTGAGGGCCAGACTAAGCGTAACGGCCATAGGCATGCCTTCGGGCACTGACATCACGATAAGCGTAACGGCCATCATGAAATATTCGAGCACCACCTTAACCATGCCGAGATAGTTGTCTGTATGCCACAGGTTATGCGGATCGGTCAGTATGTCGCGGCCGAGGAATATCACAAATGCTGCCACTGATATGCCCACACCAAACTTGCTTATCATCTTGGCAAGCTTGTCGAGCTGCATGTTCAGAGGGGTTTTAACCGACGTCATCTCGGTACTGCTGCGTGCCACCTTGCCTATTTCCGTGGCATCGCCCACCTCAGTAACCTTATACACGCCGCGACCGTTCATCACCATGGTGCTGCGCAGCACCTTTGACGAGGGATAAGTGGCCTCCTTGTCGTTCTTGTCGGGGTCGGCATGCTTTGTTATTATCGGCTCGCCGGTGAGCGACGACTCGTCTATCTGAAGGTCGGTCGACTCAATAAGATTTCCGTCGGCAGGTATTTCGTCGCCTACTTCTATTATGACGACATCACCAACAACAACATCCTTACGTGCCACCTGAACCACCTTGCCGTTGCGGCGCACCTTTACGGGCGACTCCTCGCCGAGAGCCGTAAGCACATTAAACTTTTTTGCCGCGTCCATCTCAAAGTAAAATCCAATGGTGGTGGCAAGGATAATGGCAAGGATAATGCCTATCGACTCAATGTAGTTGTTCTCGATGACGGCAAGTCCGAGCGATATAACCGCTGCAAAAAGTAAGATTTTGATTATCGGATCCTTGTATTTTTCAAGATAAAGTTTCCACAAGGGAGTCCTTTCCGGGGGTGTAAGCACATTTTCGCCGTGTTCTGAACGGCTTTTCTCCACTTCATTATCCGTCAGCCCGGGCTGATTGGTGAATAATGGGTTAAATTCGTTACTCATTTAAAACGTAGAAATAATGAATAAATTGTTATTTTCAAAATTAAGCATCGCAGACATAAGCAAAAGTATAACCTTAGCACCAAGTCGTGCGATTTTACTTTTTTGCAAAGTTAACATAATTCGGCGAAATGTATCAACTGCACAGCCATAATCATATTTTTTTAACGAATATTTTATCGTAAAACAACTTTTCTTCGTCATTTAAAGCATATTTTTCAAAAAATATTTGGTTATTTGAATAAATAGCTATACCTTTGCAACCGAAATCTTAACACCGCAAGGTTTAAGAGGGCTTTTAGCTCAGTTGGTTAGAGCAACAGACTCATAATCTGGAGGTCCCAGGTTCAAGCCCTGGATGGCCCACCGAAAAGAAAAGAAGAGACAGTTAACTTTTTGTTGACTGTCTTTTTTATTTTCATGCGAAAACAAAAAGTTTGAGTTCTGCTTTTTTGAAAATTGACAGATATTAATTTTCGAGATAATTTGTAGCAGAAAGGCAATGGGCATAAGCGACTTCGTATCTTTCTCACAAATGCCTTTATACTGCAGATAATACTACACAATAATTTATATTACAGAAATATTGACAGCAATGGGCATTTATCACGTAAAATCATTATTTTTGCATTAAAATTATATTGACGACTTATAACGGATGAGTATTTTGAAACCCTTCAAATAAGAACGTTGCTTTACTACAACGCAATCACGGTTTTGAACAAATTAAACAATTATCGATTGGGTTATCAACGAATAAGACTTATTTATTTTTGTAACGAGTCAGAATTATGAAACAATTTTCAGAAGCAACACGTGTACAGATGCCTGCTATGGTTCATCTAACCCGAATAGGATATACTTATTTTGGTAAATTAAGTGAGGACCAAAATGGCATCATCTATGGTGGTAATACGAACATTCTTTTGCCGGTTTTTGAAAAACAATTTAAAAAGCTGAATCCGGACCATGAGGGAGAATATCTTCAAGTGCTGAAAGATATTCGTAAGGAATTGAACGATGATGACTTGGGACGTGGTTTCTATAATCGTCTTAAAGCAGTGTCACCCGTAAAATTGATAGATTTCGACACAATAAGAAACAACACATTTCATTTTACAGCTGAATTTACCTGTAAAAACGGGCAAGATGAGTTCCGTCCTGATATTACTCTGTTTGTAAACGGTTTGCCGCTTTGTTTCATTGAGGTAAAGAAACCTAACAACCATGGTGGAATGTTAGCAGAAAGTGAACGAATGAATAAAGAACGTTTTCCCAATAAAAAGTTCCGCCGTTTCATCAATATCACGCAATTGATGATATTCAGTAACAATATGGAATATGATGCATTGGGTGGAATTGTTCCAATACAAGGGTCGTTCTATTGTACTGGCGCACGTTCCTACTCTCCATTCAACTGCTTTCGTGAAGAAAATCCGAGTGGGTTGAAAGTCGCACCTTATCACCGCGACTTCCCATACAAAGACATTGACAGGGATGTAGAGAAAAAGATATTGTCTGACTACAATTGTCAGGTAATCCACACAAGTCCGGAATATCACACCAATCTATATTTCAATACACCAACAAACAGGATCCTGACCTCCATGTGTTCACCCGAACGATTATTGTATATCATCAGATATGGCATAGCATATGTCAGAATGGAACGTGAAGTGGATGGAAAGATTGAATCTACTGACCAAAAGCATATCATGCGTTATCAACAGTTGTTCGCATCGCTGGCTATTCGCAAGAAATTGGGAGAGGGCGTGAAATCAGGTGTAGTATGGCACACACAAGGCAGTGGAAAAACCGCTTTATCCTATTATCTGACCTATATCCTCAACGATTTCTATGCCAAGCAGAATAAGGTTGCTAAATTTTATTTTATAGTTGACCGTCTTGATTTATTGGAGCAAGCTACACAAGAGTTTGAAGCACGCGGTCTAGTAGTTTCAACTGCAAACACAAGAGCTGAACTGATGGAACAGTTCCGTAGTAACCAGGCACAACAAGGGGTGAGCGGTCAAGCTGAAATTACCGTAGTAAATATACAACGCTTTGCGGAAGATAAGGAGAAGGTACGCATCAATGATTATGCAACCAATCTCCAACGCATATTCATTCTTGACGAAGCACACCGTGGATATAAACCTGGTGGCTGCTTTCTGGCTAACCTTTTTGATGCGGACACTGACGCCATAAAAATTGCACTTACCGGCACACCGCTATTGAAAGAGGAACGAGCTAGTTGTAAGGTGTTCGGAAACTACCTACACACTTATTACTATGATAAGTCCATAGCTGATGGTTATACGTTGAAAATCATAAGAGAGGATATTGAAACCTCTTATAAGGAACGACTTTCAGACGTATATGACGAATTAGATACTTTGGTACAGAAGAAGGACATACGCAAATCTGAAATCATAGAACATCCAAGTTATGTAAAAGAATTAGCCCGCTATATCATGAATGACTTAAAAGAGTTCCGTAAGATACAAGGTGACGATACTTTGGGCGGTATGGTCATCTGCGAAACCAGTGAGCAGGCACGACGGCTCTATGACATTTTTGAGGAAGAATGGCAGAAATTTAAGCCGAAACCTATTAAAATAAAACTGAAAGACGGAACTTATGTTGTTGGTGAGCCGGAACCAGATTACAATTCAAAAAACAGACCATTGAAAGCCGGAATAATTCTTCATGATACGGACGACAAAGAAACGAGGAAACAGATTATCAAAAATTTCAAGAGAAATATGACTGTAGACATTCTTATTGTCTTCAATATGCTCTTGACAGGATTCGACGCTCCTCGTCTGAAACGTTTGTATTTCGGCCGTAAATTGAAAGACCATAATTTGCTTCAGGCTATAACCAGAGTGAATCGTCCTTATCGTGGTATGCGTTACGGATTTGTCATTGATTTTGCTGATATCAAACGCAACTTCGAAGAAACGAATGAGGCCTATTTAAGAGAACTAAACCGCTTCAATGATGTTGACGAAACAGGACAAGAGGCTGCTACAGATACATTTACTCAAGTCATTGAGGATAAGAAAGAGATATTGAACCAAATGAAGAAGATTCGTCAGACACTTTTCAATTATTCCTATGATAATGCGGAGGAATTTTCTTCTGAAATATCTACTGAGGAAGATAAAACTGTGCTACTTGATTTAAAGCAGGCATTGGAATCGGCAAAAAACATGGCAAATCTTGTGCGTACTTTCGGTGACGAGGAGATAAAAGGACAGTTCTCCAAACTTGAAATTACAAAATTGCCACAACTCTTATCCGAAGTGCAAAGACGTATAGGCATCATCAACCAAAAGGAGGCATTCTGTACAAGCGATGCGATGAAGACACTTATCAATGAGGCGATGATGGATATTGAGTTTACGTTCTCAAAAATAGGTCAAGAAGAGATGCGCCTCATATCAGGTGGTGCCGAGCTGAAAGCCAAATGGCAGCGTACTATTAATTCTTTCACTCAAAACTTTGATAAGGAAGACCCGGAATTAATTTCGTTGCGTGATGCTTTTATGGAACGTTTCAAAGAACATGGATTTGTGATTGACAGCATAGCCAAATTCAATGAAGAAAGTAAGGCTTTAGATGAAATCATAGGTCGCCTGCAAGACTTGCAAAAGCGCAACAATGTTTTATTGAAAAAGTATAAAGGAGACAAAAAGTTTGCGCGTGTTCATAAACGCATTCGTGAGGTAAACAAACAAAGGAAAGAAAATGGACAAAAACCGATGTTCTCGTTTCTCGACGACGAGATAGTAGTCATTCTAAACATAATAAAAGATGATGTGGACGCCAAGGTCTATGACCGTAACGATATTCTGAAAAAAGATGCTTATTTTGGACGTACAGTAATGTCCCTCATTAATGGATGTTTGTATCATTTTCCGCAAATAAAACCTGAAATGGAAGATTACAAGTTCATTCAAACACGTATTTCACAACAGTATATAAACCAATATAACGCCACTTATGGCATTTCATAAAATTATGTCTGATATTAAAGAAAAAACATTAAAGCTCATTGACGGGCTTAAAGCTACCTGCCAGTCATATGGTATGGGAAACGACGGCAACGAATATAAAATCATTACTCAGGTATTTCTTTATAAGTTTCTGAACGACAAGTTTGGCTATGAACTTAAAAACGCAAAAAGCGATATAGCGAAGAAGCTGAACGGAGAGGAAAAATGGGAAACAGCATACGAAAACCTTTCGGATAATGAACGTATGCTCATACAAAATGCCATTTCTCCTGATGTACCAATACTAGAACCCTACCACTTGATTGCCAATCTTTGGAACCAACAAGGGAAAGGTGATTTTGACACAATCTTTGATGACACAATGGTTGATATAGCCGAAAAGAATGCAGACATCTTCTCTACACAAACTACGGCAAATACCAAGATCCCTCTTTTTGAGCCTTTAACACCATTTGTCACAGACAGCGCGCAGCGGGCACCATTCGCACGTGCTTTGGTAGATAAACTTGTTAACTTCTCTTTCGAAGAGGCGTTTGCACAAAACTACGATTTTTTCTCCAGCATCTTTGAATACCTTATCAAGGATTACAACACCGCAGGAGGCGGAAAATATGCCGAATATTATACTCCTCATGCCATTGCAACGATCATGGCACGACTGTTAGTTGGTGATAATACTGATTTACATAACATTGAATGTTACGACCCATCAGCAGGTACAGGTACTCTTTTGATGGCCCTTAGTCACCAGATTGGCGAAGACCGTTGCACAATTTTCTCACAGGATATTTCACAGCGAAGCAACAAAATGTTGAAGTTGAATCTGTTACTAAATGGACTTGTATCTTCGCTAGATAACGCTATTCAAGGAGATACTCTTGTCCATCCTTACCACAAAAGCGATGATGGTCAGCAATTGCGGCAATTCGATTTTGTCGTAAGCAATCCACCATTCAAGATGGACTTCTCTGACACAAGGGAAAAAATAGCCGCCATGCCTGCCAGATTTTGGGCAGGAGTTCCAAAAGTGCCCGCTAAGAAGAAAGAATCTATGGCTATATACACATGTTTTATTCAGCACGTTATAAACTCTCTAAAGAAGACGGGTAAAGGAGCTGTTGTCATACCAACAGGATTTATTACTGCAAAAAGCGGCATCGAAAAAAAGATACTTCAAAAGATTGTGGATGATAAGATTGTGTTTGGGTGTGTGTCAATGCCCAGTAACGTATTCGCCAATACCGGAACCAACGTCAGCGTATTATTTTTAGACAAGTCAGCCACTGCCGATAAAGTGATTTTAATTGATGCTAGCAAGTTAGGTGAAGAATACAAGGACGCAAACGGACTGAAAAAAGTACGTCTGAATGATGACGAAATTGAAAAAATAGTCGGTACGTTTCAGCGTAAGGAATCCGTTGATGACTTTTCTGTGGCTGTTACATACGATGAAATTAAAGAAAAAGGTTACAGCCTCTCTGCCGGACAATACTTCGACATCAAGATTGACTACGTGGATATTACCGAAGAGGAGTTTAACCAACGTATGGCAGAATATAAACATACACTAGCACAACAGTTTGAAGAGAGTCATCGGTTGGAAACGGAAATTATGAAACAGTTGGATGCTCTGCAGTTCAACACAAACGTAGGTAATAATGAATAACGAAATACAATTTTTACTATACAACCTTCCTAATGAAGAGGGGAAGGTGCAGGTCGTGATAAAAGACGAAACCATTTGGTGTACCCAAAAGGCAATGTCACAGCTTTTCGGGGTTGGGGTTCCTGCCATCAGTAAGCATCTGAAGAATATTTTTAAAGAAGGAGAGTTGCAGAAAGAAGTGGTTGTTTCCAAAATGGAAATAACCACTCGGCATGGTGCCATAGAAGGCAAGACACAAACATCTTCTGTAGATTTCTATCATCTTGATGCAATTATTGCTGTTGGTTATCGGGTCAATTCTGCGCGAGCTACAAAATTCCGTCAATGGGCGACTAAGATTCTCAATGAATATATACGCAAAGGATTTGTGCTTGATGATGACCGTCTGAAACAAGGCACAGCAGTTTTCGGCAAAGATTATTTCCGTGAATTGCTCGAAAGAGTACGTTCTATCCGTGCCAGCGAACGCCGCATCTGGCAGCAGATTACGGACATCTATGCCGAATGTAGCATTGATTACGACAAGAATTCGCCAACCACACACGACTTCTATGCAATGGTTCAAAACCGGTTCCATTATGCTATTACAGGACAGACAGCAGCAGAGATTATTTACACAAAGGCTGACCATACTAAAAATAGTATGGGATTGACAACCTGGAAGAATGCACCTAACGGCAGGATACTAAAATCAGATGTAACAGTGGCAAAGAACTATTTGCAAGAAAAGGAAATACGTCAGTTGGAGCGTACTGTTACGTCATATTTCGACTATATCGAAGGTCAAATAGAGCGTCAGAATACTTTTACAATGGAGCAGTTTGCAGCCAGTGTCAACAAGTTCCTTACGTTTAATGACTATCGGATTCTTCCGGACAAAGGACGTATTTCTGCAGCACAAGCCAAGGCTAAGGCCGAAAGTGAATATGATATTTTCAATAAAACTCAACGAATAGATTCTGATTTTGATAAGCAAGTTAGAAAGATGTTAGATAAATAAACTATGAAAGTATGGAAGATGAAAACAAACTAATCAAAGAGCTTCAAGATCAATGCAAATATTTTGCAAAAGATATTGTAACTCGTCTTTGCAAGCGTGCTATTCGCAAAATGAATTCTTGGAATATACAAATTGGATCAGACAATTATCCAGCATCATTTAACTTCTTTGATATTCTTTCTATTGAGCGCCAAAGTAAGTGTTATGATGAAATTAGTCCCTATTTACAAAAAACTATAGAAGAAACGTTAGACAATGAATACGACAACTTATTGCCACAGGAACGCTTTTTTATTGATTATAGTCAATGTTATTACGATAACGGTTATGACCCTTTATCTATTCAGCAACTAATTTACAATTGTTTCGATGAATTGCTCAACGAACATTGGCAAACAAAGAAAATATCTAATTTTGAAGGATCAAGATAATGGTAATGAATTTAAAAAAATATAAATTGGGAGAAATTCTTGATGTTATAAGAGGTACAAGTCTTAGCGGTGAATTTTATGCCACAAAAGGAGATTATATTCGTTTGACTTGTGGAAACTTCGATTACCAAAATAATTGCTTTAAAGAAAACAAATCAAAGGATAATATTTACTATATAGGAGATTTCAAGTCTGAATTTCTGATGAACAAAGGGGATATTATTACCCCCCTGACTGAACAAGCAATAGGTTTGCTTGGCTCTACTGCAATTATTCCAGAAAACGGTAAATATATACAAAGCCAAGATATCGCAAAAATTGTTTGTAAAGAGAATTTGTTGGACAAAGATTTTGCTTTTTATCTAATATCCTCTACTATTGTCAAGCAACAGCTAAGTGCTGCGGCCCAACAGACAAAAATACGTCACACTTCTCCTGATAAGATCAAAGATTGTACAGTATGGATTCCCGAATTAACTGAACAGAAATGCATAGGTAAGTTACTCCGAACTCTTGATTATAAGATTGGACTCAATCGTGCGATAAATCAGAATTTAGAGGCGATGGCAAAGCAACTTTACGATTACTGGTTTGTACAGTTTGATTTTCCTGATGAAGATGGCAAGCCGTACAAGTCAAGCGGTGGTAAGATGATTTGGAATGAGAAACTTAAAAAGATGATTCCCAAAGAGTGGACAAATGCAAACATTTATCAATTAGCAAACATTTCTAAAGAATCAGTAAATCCACAAGCACAGCCTAATGATTTATTCAAGCATTACAGTTTGCCTGAGTATGACAAAACAAGAACTCATGCAGAGGAATATGGGGTAGATATTCAAAGTGCTAAGTTTGTGGTTACTAATGATTGTATTCTTGTATCTAAACTTAATCCTTGGACAAGTCGAGTAATCTGCGGAAATAAAGAATCCAATCAGATTTGTTCTACTGAATTTGTAGTATGGAAACCGATTTCTATGAGAACAAAAGGTTTCTTGTTCATGTTGGCTAAAAGTGCAAAATTCATTGAGTATTGCACACAAGGTGCTACTGGCACTTCTCATAGCCACAGAAGAATAAATCCAGAACTGATGATGAAATATGAGTTCCCATACAATTCTGAAATAGCAATGAAATTCTCTATTTTTATCGAAAATATAATAGAGCAATTGCATACTAATATCACACAACTCAAAGTGCTTACTAAGCAACGCAACGAACTTCTACCGCTTCTGATTAATGGTCAAGTATCGGTAAATTCTGATTTATGGAACGACATAATTTGACACAAGTTGTTATAGAAGGTATAGCAAATATCTTAGGAGATACTAAAGAAGGTTTAAATGGTTCAGAAATACACAAATGCCTTTTGTTATCAAACATAGAGGATGTTGATGACAAAAATACAAAGCGTATTCGTTTATATAATGCTTTTGCTAAAGCATGTAACGAATCCAAATGTTCAAATCAAGTATTAAAATTTATTACTGTCGCTCTTGCACCAGAGCGATATGTTAATGATAGACAGCGATTTGAGAGTTTGAGAGAAAAAATTAACCAACAGCTTGCTTTTTGTGGATACAAATATAATGCGGACGGCAGTTTTTCGAGAATAGAAAGAGCTAGCACTATATCAGATGTCGAGATAAAAGCAAAAAATTTAAAAATGGAGATTGACAAAAGAAAATCTCATATTGAAATATCTAAATATTGTAAAGCAGAACTACTCCAAAATAACTATTTTCATGCTGTGTTTGAAGCTAACAAAGGCTTATTTCAAAGAATAAGAGATTTGTCTGGAGTCGCAGAAGATGGAAATAAACTCATCGAGTTCGTTTTTAGTACAAATCCAGTCTTAATAATTAACAACTATATCACTAAATCAGAAAAATATGAGCATAGCGGATTTGCTAATTTGTTAAAGGGGCTTTGTGGAATGTTTAGAAATCCAGAAGCACACGAACCCAAAGTGCTATGGAACATAGATGAACAAGATGCTTTGGAGATTTTGGGAATTATCTCATATTGCCATAGAAGATTAGATAATGCACAAAAAATAAGAATGGTATGATGCACAATGGATACGACCTAAATTAGGTGATGTTTGTGAGACAATCTCAGACACATACAAGGGTGATTCTCCTGAGGTTGTCCTTATAAACACTTCAGACGTATTGGCAGGTAGATGCTTAAATCATACGAAAATTCCTAATAAGGATTTGAAAGGTCAATTCAATAAGACTTTTCAAAAAGATGATATTCTATATAGTGAGATTCGTCCAGCAAACGAACATTTTGCCTATGTGGATTTCGTTCCGACAGTTATATAGCATCTACAAAATTGATGATAATAAGGAGACAATATAAATTCTGAATTTCTATATTACATTCTGCAAAGCCAATCTGTGATTGACGAATTGCAAATGTTAGCAAAAACACGTTCTGGAACTTTTCCGCAGATTGCTTTTAGTGAATTAGCTAATTTGAACATCTTTCTGCCGCCTTTGCGCTAGTACAGACACGTATTGTTAAATTCCTGAAGACGATTGATTTAAAAATAGAAGTGAACCGCCGTATAAATGATATTTTACATACGTTTGACGCTCTCAGAATGGCGTCGGCGCTGAGGAAGTCCGGTTTTTGCCCGAAATTTGGCAAAAACCGGACTTTTTTGTTAATGCGCTGAATAACAGAATGTTATAGCGTTGACGGCTTGAATCTTTAAATGTTAAAAAACATAACTCGGCCGTTTACCGCTCAAAAGTGGCCCGTTTACAACATGAAAGTGGTGCTTTTTTAATGCAGAAACAGCCGTTTTAGAGGCTGAAAAGTATGGTTTTTGAGTATTATTTCTGCATAAAAGTAAACTTGTGTTAAAGGATTGACGCGTGAAATGTTCTTATTTTAACATCCGTTATACTTACGTTTCCTAGATTGAAAAATATTTTTGTCCTGACTTTTTACTACCGTCATTCAGTTTTGTATTTTTCGTCTTAGTTGTAATTTTTCATTAATGTTTGGAATGATTATTGTATGCTTTCTTGCAGGTATTGCGAGCCAAGGCAAGAAACGGCAGACTACAAGTTGGTGACAAAAGACAATAAAACAGTAGAAATTATCAGTCTTATTGTCTTTCATTAGCCATATATGATCTTATGACTGATAGAGGCTTTAGACCATAAATAATGCTGTGATGTCCTTGCCATAACTGTAAACTTTTTGTTTATATATATAATGTAAGGTGCAAAAGACTCTTTAAATAACCTTTTTGTCTTATAATTTTACAAAAAATCAAGATTTTTTATGTTGTGAACCATTGTGAACTTGTTTTGAACTTGCTTTTAGCGTATCTTTGCAATCACAAACTATAAAACCTTAAAAAGACTGTTGGGTATGGAGAAAAAGAAACTAATGATTATGTTTGCTGCCGCATTGTCGCTTTGCGCATGTTCTTCCGGTGACGGAACAGGGCAGCAGGAAGAGCCGGAAACACCGGTGGCTCACAATATACCGATAAAGATTAGCACGTCGATTGATGACGTGAGTGATACACGTGCCAATGATTATGGCTTTGAAACAGGCGACGCAGTAGGACTGTTTGTGGTAAACAACACTGCCGACGGAACGCCCGGACAACTGCTCAGCAGCGGAAACTATGTTGACAACATGAGGTTCACCTATGGAGGTACATGGACTCCCGACGAGCAGATTTACTGGAAAGATGAAAGCACGCGTGCAGACTTTTATCTCTATTACCCCTATACGCCGACGCTGACGTCGGTAAATGCAATGCCCTTCAGCACAATGGCAGACCAGACAACACAGAATGCATACAAGGCGTCTGACCTGCTGGTGGGATATACAAAGAGCGTGGCGCCTACTGAGAATGCAGTAAAAATCAGCGCCTCGCACGTGATGAGTCAAATAATGATAACGCTCGCGCCAGGAAACGGATTTACCGACGAGAGTCTGGCTAAGTCGGCCGTGTCTGTGAAGATAAACGGCATAAAGACGCAGAGCACCGTTGACCTTGCCACCAAGGCCGTGACGGCCACGGGAACAGCCACAAGCGTAACGCCGCTGAAAGAAGGCGACAGCTACAAGGCGCTTATTGTGCCGCAGACAGTGGAGCAGGGCAACCTGATAACGGTCAATGTTGACGGACGCGACTTTAACCTGCAGAAGGCGTTCACCTTTGTGGGCGGCAAGCGCCACAGATTTACCGTTACGCTGAACAAGACCAGCAACGGCATAAACGTAACCATTGACCAATGGGAAGACGACGGCATCGATAATGGCGGAACGGCAGAATAGACTCTATAAAAATATAATATTAGTGAAGCATGCTAAACCTTAACGCCATAAAAAACAGTGATGCAAATGATTAAAATTAAGAGCAACCAATACAAATTTTTAATATATATAATCACAGCCTGCCTTGTTATGACGGGCTGTTCTGACGACTTGTTCAGCGGAGATGACAGCCGCGGCAGCGGCAACCGCATAACTTTGTCGGGCGAAATAGACCAGCTGGCGGTTACGAGAGTAAACGACAGCGGGTTTGCCGACGGCGACGTGATGGGCGTGTATATTGTCGATTACAACGGCAATACGCCCGGCACGTTGCTGTCGAGTGGCAACCATGCCGACAATGTGCGTCATACATACGACGCGGCCAACGCAAAATGGAATTCGTCTTTTGACATTTACTGGAAAGACAACCATACGCCCATAGACGTTTACGGATATTATCCCTACGGCAGTCCTGAGGATGTTGACGCCTATCCGTTCACGGTGCAGCGCGACCAGAGCCAGCCTTCTGCCGACGGTGTGATGGGCGGCTATGAGGCCAGCGACTTTTTGTGGGGAAAAGTGGCCGACGTGGCCCCTACAGATAAGGTTATACGTCTGCCCATGTCGCACCGCATGGCCAATGCCCGCGTGACACTGACCGAGGGAACAGGCTTTGCAGCCGGCGAATGGGCGCAGACAGAGCGTATTGTGCTTGTGCCTAATCTGATACGCGAGGCAAGGATAAACTTGAAAGACGGAACGGTTAAGGCCAAAGGCGGCATAGAGACTGAGGCGACAGTGCCCGCACGCGTGGGCGACGAGTGGCGCACCATAGTTGTGCCCCAGACTGTCGCAGCCGGCACAACGCTGTTCACCATAACCGTGGGCGGCATACCTTATAAGTTCAGCAAGAACGAGGCATTCACCTATACAGCCGGAAAGATGAGCAACTTCACCATCCGTGTTGACAAGAAAGCAGAAACGGGACAATATGCCCTGACGCTCGTAAGCGAGAGCATAACGCCATGGGAGAGCGACCTGGTAAGCCACGACGCCGAAGGCAAGGCGTATATTGTGATAAACACGACACGCGGACATCTTAAAGACGCAATCGTTGCAGCTAACAAGGACTACACGAAGTTGAAGAACCTGAAGATAACGGGAGAGATAAACGCAACAGACTTTGAGTTTATGAGAAATGAGATGACTCAGCTCGAGGCGTTGAATTTGAAGGATGTCAAAGTGTATGGAATATTTGGGGAACAAGAATGGAATGGAATTCGTGATGATATAGAAAGAGAGGGCGTGATACCAGGTATGGCGATGTCTGGTAAAAAATCATTATTATATCTTGTCCTTCCGAATAGACTTGAAGGTATTGCTGGAAATGCATTTGAAAACTGCTCAAATATATCAGGCTCTTTGATTATTCCTGAAGGAGTAACGAGAATTGGAAACAATGCTTTTAAGCAATGTAATGGAATAAAAGGAAGTTTATCATTGCCAAGTACTTTAAAATATATTTCTAGTTTCGCATTTAATAATTGTGATTTTACATGTGAATTGGTCCTTTCAAGTGTATTGAAATATCTTGGAGAATCTTGTTTTGCATATAATAAAGGATTTTACGGAAATTTAATTTTACCAGATGAGTTAGAGTTTATCGGAATAAGTGCTTTTGAATATTGTACAGAATTCAAAGGAGATCTTAAGATTCCACAAAAAATAACGACAATAAGTGATGGTGCTTTTAATAGTACAGGATTTGATGGTACACTTTATTTACCTGATGGTATAACAAAAATAGATGAAGGAGCATTTGGCAGTTCTAAATTTAAAGGAACTTTGATATTGCCAAAAAATCTTACAATTATTGGTGGAACAGCATTTGCTAATTGTCAATTTTCAGGAGAATTAAAACTTCCTGAGACTCTGATTTCTATGGGAAATGCTGCTTTTGGAAATTGTCCTAAGTTAATGGGAACTGTTAAAATTCCAGATGGTATATCAGTTATAGGAGCAAATATGTTTCAAGGTTGCCAAAATATTGAGGGAATAATCATACCAAAAAATGTTGAAAGCATTCGCCAAGGTGCCTTTCTAAGTTGCTTCGGCATAAACTCTATCGTATGTGAAGGAGACATTCCACCTTATGTAGCCAGCGGTGCTTTCGACGGCGTGCCAAAGGATAACTTTACGGTTGAAGTGCCTGAGTCGGCTGTTCCACAATATCAGACAGCCACTGGCTGGAATGAGTTTAAGCGCATTGCCGCCCATCACGAGTTGGTATGCCGTCCGTCTACGGTATGCGCACTGAACAACGGACACACGCAGACATTGGTGCTGGATGCCGAAGGCGAATGGGAAGTTGAGAGCAAGCCCGACTGGTGTGAGCTGTCGCCAATGAGCGGTAACGGCAAGACGGAAGTAACTATAAGTATAAACACTTTGTCGAAAGGTGCCGGCAACAGAACTGGCGAAGTGGTGTTCAAGCTGAAAAATGAAGACTATACCCATACGTGCAGCGTAAGCCAGTATGACTACATCTATGGTGAAGACGAGTGGCTGACGCTGCAGAAGGCGACACGAGGCAACACAGGCGGAATAAACGTTGTGATTATAGGCGATGGATTCAACGCAAAAGACATAGCCGAAGGCGACTGTCTTCCTGCCCTGAAAGAGGCTGCACAATATCTTATAACCGTAGAGCCTTATAAGACATACTCAAAATACTTCAACATCTACATAGGTTTTGCCATGTCTAACGAGAGTGGTATAGGTTCGGTGAACACCATACGCTACAACCGTTTCGGCACAACATTCACTGGCGGTTCAGGATTAAGCGCAGACTATGACGAGATATTCAGCTATGCGCTCAATGCCCCTACAGTAAATCAGAACAACCTGAACCAGACGCTGATAATAATTGTGCCCAACACTACCGAATACGGCGGCATAACCCAGATGTGGGAGGATGGTTCGGCTATAGCCTTCTGTCCGCGCAGCACAGACGCATATCCTTACGACTCGCGTGGAGTTTTGCAGCATGAGGCAGGAGGCCATGCCTTCGGCAAACTTGGCGATGAGTATATATATCACAATGCCTTCATCGACGCATGTCATTGTATATGTTGTTCCCATGTGGGTGCTATTAATCAGGCAAAGTCGCTCGGCTGGTACGACAACCTGTCACTTACGGGCAAGATGCACGAAGTGCCCTGGAGTCATCTGATATTCGACAGCCGATACAGCAATCTTGTAGATATTTATGAAGGCGGATTTATGCACAGTCGCGGAGTGTTCCGTTCAGAGCAAAACTCGTGCATGAACAACAATGTGCCGTACTTCAACGCCATAAGCCGCGAGAGTATAGTAAGGCGAATAAAGGAATATGCCGGCGAGACATTCTCGTTTGAGGAATTTGTGGCCAACGACAAGACTGACGCAAGCAGTGCAGTCAGTGCTACACGCGGCGTAGGCTCAACATCAACATATCATGGACGACAGATGCCGCCCAAGATACATAAGGGCAGTCCGCTAAAGAGCATAAGGAAAGCGCGCAGGCACAGACGCTGACCACGTTCGGGTCTATATAGATGGAGGCTAAAGTCTTAAACAAATGATAAAGCCATAAGATTATGAGAAGACAGAACCAATACAAAATTTTAATATATATATTAGCATTCTGCCACCTGTTGGCAGGATGCTCTGATGATTTGTTTACTGACGACACAGGTCGCGGCAACGGAAAGAAGATAACTTTGTCGGGCGAGATTGACCAGCTGGCGGTTACGAGAGTTAACGACAACGGCTTTGCCGACGGCGACGTGATGGGCGTGTATATTGTCGACTATAACGGCAACACGCCGGGAACACTGCAGTTGAACGGCAACAGGGCAGACAACGTACGCCATACGTTCGACGAAGCTGCCTATAAATGGAACTCGGCCTATGATATTTATTGGAAAGACGACCACACTCACGTGGACATATACGGATATTATCCCTTCGGCAGTCCCGAGAGCATAGACGCCTATCCGTTCACCGTAGAGCGCGACCAGAGCAAACCATCGGAAGACGGCACGATGGGCGGATATGAGGCCAGCGACTTCCTTTGGGGCAAGGTGGCAGACGTTGCTCCTACGGATAAGGTTATACGTCTGCCCATGGCTCACCGCATGGCCAACGCCCGCGTAACTCTCGTTAAGGGCACAGGCTTTGCCGACGGAGAATGGGAACAGACCGAGCGCATAGTCCTTGCGACTAACCTGATACGCGAGGCTGTGATAAACCTTGCCGACGGAACGGTAAAGGCAAATGGCGGCATTGAGCAGACATCTACAATGCCGGCGCGCGTAGGCGACGAGTGGCGCGCAATAGTTGTGCCCCAGACCGTACCGGCAGGCACAACGCTGTTCAGCATAACCATAGGCGGCATACCTTATAAGTTCAGCAAGAACGAGGCGTTTACATATACGGCAGGTAAGATGAGCAACTTCACAATACGTGTCGATAAGAAGTCTGCGAGCGGACAATATGCCCTCACTCTTGTAAGCGAGAGCATCACTCCATGGGAGAATGATCTTGTAAGTCATAACGCTACGGCAAAAGAGTATGTCATAATCAACTCTACTCCCGGTCATCTTAAAGACGCAATCATTGCAGCCAACAAGGATTATACAAAACTGAAGAATCTTAAGATAACGGGAAGGATAAACGGAGTTGACTTCTACTTTATGAGAGACGAAATGACATCACTACAGGCTCTCAACTTAAAAAATGTGAAGATAGCCCGCACAGATGTCAAATTGCATTATGAAGCTGGTTCTTTATATCCAAGAACTTATGACGAGGATGAAATTCCTGAAGGTGCCATGGCAGGAAAGAACAGTTTGAACAGGCTTGTATTGCCGGACACTTTGAAGATTATTAACAGTTGTGCGTTTGCTGATTGCAAAAATCTGTCAGGTTCGTTGATAATTCCTGAGGGTGTTACTGAAGTAAAGACAGGAGCATTCGGATATTGTGCTTTCAATGGAACCTTGTCACTGCCTTCAACGTTAAAGAAATTAGGAAATGGGTTTGAAAGTTGCTGGTATTACGGACCTTTCGATAACTGCAAATTTGTATGTGAACTGATTCTCCCTGAATCATTGGATTTTATCGGTGAGGCAACATTTTATAATTGTACAGGATTCTATGGAAATCTGCATCTACCCGACAAATTGAAAGAAATTAGAACAAGAGCTTTTCAAGATTGTAAGAATCTGACTGGCGACATCACAATTCCACAGGGTGTGAAGATTATTCCTGAATATTGTTTTTCAGAAAGTGGATTTAATGGTAACCTACAGCTACATGACGGAATATCGGCTATTGAAAAGTGTGCATTTGAAAATGTTCCGTTACGCGGTGATTTGAAATTACCTAAAGAACTGAATGTCATCAATGACTATTCTTTCTATGGATGTGATTTTTCCGGCGTATTGTCATTGCCGAGTTCACTGACTTATATAGGCGAAGATGCCTTTTACGGTAATTGGCGTCTGATGGGAACGCTCGAAATTCCGCAGGATGTGGCGAGCATTGGCAAAGAGGCTTTTGCTTATTGTAGTTCTTTGGAAGGAATTGTCTTTCCTGAAGGCATAGAAAGTGTGCGAGATGGCGCCTTTAAAGAGTGCTACGGCATAGGTTCTATTGTATGTAAGGGAGAAATGCCTGCCTATGTTGAAGGCACGGCTTTTGAAGGTGTTGCCAAGGATAACTTCACGCTTGAGGTTCCTGAGAGTGCCATAGCCCAATATCAGGCAGCAACGGGATGGTGCGACTTCAAGCGCATTGCTGCTCATCACGAACTGGTGTGCCGTCCGTCGGTGGCATGTGCGCTGAATACGGAGCACAAGCAGACTCTTGTTGTCGACGCTGAAGGCGAATGGGAGGTGGCAAGTAAGCCCGACTGGTGTGAACTGTCGCAGACAAGCGGGGGCGATAAGGCGGAGGTTACGCTCACCATAAAGAGCATGGCGCACGGGGCAGGCGACCGTACAGGTGAGATAGTGTTCAGACTGAAAGGCAAGGAATATACGCATAAATGCACCGTAAGCCAGTATGACTATGAATATGGCGAAGACCAGTGGCTGACATTGCAGAAGGCTACGCGCGGCAACAATGGCGGTATAAACATTGTTCTGCTCGGTGACGGATACGACGCGAAGAACATTTCAGACGGCGACTACCTGACAAACATAAAGCAAGAGATGGAGTATTTCTTCGGAATAGAGCCATATAAGACTTACCGCAATTACTTCAATGTGTACACTGCTTTCCCTGTATCTACAGAGACAGGCGTCGGCACAGTGAATACAATACGTTACAACCGCTTCAACACTACGTTTACGGGCGGTGTAGGTCTGCGTGCCGATTACGATGAGATATTCAGTTATGCGCTGAATGCTCCGACCGTAAATCAGGACAACCTGAAACAGACGCTGATAATCATCGTTCCAAACAGCACCGATTACGGCGGCATAACGCAGATGTGGGAAGACGGTTCGGCTATAGCCTTCTGTCCGCAGAGTACTTACGGCTATCCGCTCGACACGCGTGGCGTGATACAGCATGAGGCAGGTGGTCACGGCTTCGGCAAACTTGGCGATGAATACATTTATCACAATGCCTTCATTGACTTCTGCAACTGCACATGCTGCGGTCATGTTGATGCTTTCAACTGGGCGAAGTCGCTCGGCTGGTACGATAACCTGTCGCTTACGGGCAAGATGCACGAGGTGCCATGGAGCCATCTTATATTTGACAGCCGCTATAGCGACATTGTGGATATTTATGAAGGCGGATTCATGCACAACCGCGGAGTGTTCCGTTCGGAGCAGAACTCATGTATGAACAACGATATTCCGTATTACAGCACTATAAGCCGTGAGAGTATCGTAAGGCGAATCAAACAATATGCCGGCGAGACATTCTCGTTTGAGGACTTTGTTGCCAACGACAAGCGTGATGCAGGCACAGCCACAAGAGGCATTGGCAGCGGATATATAAACGTAGGACGTGGACAGCAGATGCCGCCGAAGATACATAAAGGCAGTCCGCTGAAGAGCATTAAGAAAGCGCGTAGGCACAGATAAACGTACCTGCAGAAGCATATTCTAACGTGAATAACATGATTTTCGTATAAAAAATTGAACATTTAAAATAATAAAGACGATGAAAAAACGTATAATATATATAGGTGTGGCACTCGTCACGTTGTTTATGGCGGGATGCAGTCAGGAAGATGACGCGCCGATAGACGCAAAGCATACACCGATGACGTTTGCCGTTACGCATCCGTCGCAGCGCACACGAGTAACTGACACCGGCTTTGAGAATGGCGACAAGATTGGTCTGTTTGTCAGCAGCACCGACAGTCCGTTGGAGATTGGCGGCAATCTGGTTAGCAACGAGGCTCTTACGTGCAACGGAAACACATGGGCGGCAGGCCGGACACTGTATTGGGATGAAGGCACGTTCAATTTTTACGCATACTATCCTTACATGACATCGATAAGCTCTATCGAGGATTTGCCCTTCAGTGTGCAGACCGACCAGAGTACAGCCGATGGATATGAGGCAAGCGACTTCCTCTATGCGCAGACAAGCAATGTAAGTGCGTCAAACTCTCCTGTAAATCTGTCTTTTAAGCACATAATGAGCAAGCTCACCATACGCCTGATAAAGGGCGAAGACTTTGAGGGTGAGATGCCGACCAACGCTGAGGTGTATGTCCATAACACTGTGCCAAATTCGACTATCGACCTGAGTGCCGGAGTGGCAACCAAGTATGTCAGAGGCAACGGCGCAACGATAAGGGCAAGACAGATAAGCAGCTATATGTATTCGGCCATCATCGTACCGCAGCGTGTGGCCAATCGCATGCCGCTGATAGAGGTGGTTATGGGTGGTGTGTCTTATCTTTACGAAAGTACATTCCAGTTTAAGCCCGGCACGGAGCATCTTGTCAACTTCGTAATATCAGGCAATCCTGAGCAGATAAAGATAGAAATAGGAGGTGAGATTGTAGGCTGGCAATAGACTTGCCGGTCGTCAACCAAAATGAAAGCGACAATATACATATTATCCATATTGGCTCTCATATTAGGGGGCGTGGCTGTGGCATTAGGACTGCGGCCCGCCCTCGGAATGTCTTCAGACAAAGAAAGCGTTAAAAGATACGGACTGTATGAGGGGCTTGAACTTGTCGGACATGTTGACGGCAGGGGATACGAGAGTTTCTCTGTGGCAGATGAAGACGGCAACCAGCTCTTTGTCATACCGTTGCACAACTGTATGCTCGACGTGCGCTACCGCAACGGACAGCTCCGGTTTCGTGAGAACAACACCAATCGTGAAGGATTTGTCGACCGCAACGGCAACGTAACGTTCTTCAACACCGGCACCGGCATACCGGCAACTGTAGAGAAGGAGGAGAGCGGCACAATGAATCAGGCTGTTGACCAAGGCTCTTACGCCGGCGGACAGGGCGCAAAGTCAGCCGGAAAGGCTCCCGTAAAGATGTCTGACGGCGACCTGAAGCAGATGGCACGCAGCAATCCGTTCTATAAGGAGGCAGCAAAGATACTGTCGGGCAAGCTTTCTGTTGACGATGCGCAGCGCCGCCGCGTTATACTCAACTACTGCGAGCATTTCCGCACTGCCTATACCACCAAGGACATCGACTTCCTGCGCCAAGTGTTCAGCGAGCAGGCTCTCATCATCGTTGGCAATGTTGTGAAGAGCAAGGCCGGCAGCGAGGGCAAGTTTATGCCGGCGTCGCGTGTCGAATATAACATACGCACCAAGAAAGAGTACATTTCGCGGCTCAGCAAGGCCTTTGCCGCCAATAAGAATATTAACGTTAAGTTCTCTGATTTCCGCATAATGCGCCATCCCACCATGGACGGCATTTACGGCGTATGCCTGCGTCAGCAATACAAGAGCGACCGCTATTCAGACGACGGCTATCTGTTCTTGCTGTGGGATTTCCGCAACGAGTCGATGCCGCTGATACATGTCCGCACATGGCAGCCGGCCGAAACCATCAATGACAACAACGAGGTGATGAACATCAGAGACTTCAATCTTGAATAAAACAAGTTTGAATATATCAAGTTTAACAACAGAAAGTCTTGTGGCAACAGGTTTGTCCACGGCTTGCAACATATCATTTAAAAATATCAAGATGACAGGCAAGAGGTTACATATACGTATGGCAGTGACGTTTGCATTAATGCTGCTGCTCTATATGGCGGACTTTTCCACGGCCCGTGCCCAGCAGTTCAGCGTGGCCAGGTTTCGTGTCTTGCCTAACGATGTGAGTGCCTTCATCACTCCTGTGCGCGACCTCAACGACGAGGCATGCGCCCTGCTGAAGGTTACAGCCACACCCGAATACGCCTTTTCGTCGCCTTTGGGCATTGTCCTGCGTAAGGACAAGGTTGGCGAGATATGGCTTTATCTGCCCAAAGGCACAAAGAAAATAACCATAAAACATCCTGAATGGGGCGTTATGCGCGACTATATGTTTGAGAAACCGCTCGAAAGCCACATGACTTACGAGATGGTAATCAACTCGCCAAAGCCTGCCGTAGCTCTCCAGCACGACACGATAGTACTCACCAAGACGATAGTAGACACCATAGCCGTGAAGAAACGGCGGCCAAAACTGCCGCTGAAGTTTCACGCCATGTTTACTGTGGCTATGCACGAGAACGGACCTTCGTGGGGTGTCATGGTGGCATTGATGCGCCGCCATGGCTTCTTCGTTCATGCAAGTAGCGACCTGCGCAGCATAGGCTCCACCGTAACTACATGCGACAAGGAGGGATTTACCCCGGGAAGCAGCATAAAGCCATACTACACAGGGCAGACACGCCACTCGTCATACACCGTTACGGCCGGAGCGATACACCGCCTCGGACGCATGGTTAGCCTGTTTGAAGGCATTGGATACGGCCGTACAGCCACGGCATGGGAGCTGGCAGACATAGAAGGAGGCGGACTTGCGCTCAACGAGGGACTGACGCGCAAGGGACTTGCCGCCGAGCTGGGCGCGATTCTGTCGTTCGGGCGGATCAACGTGTCAGCATCTGCCGTCACCATAGCCGGCCGTAAGTGGCAGGGATGTATAGGCGTGGGCATTAATTTAGGCAAAAAATGAAGACTATAGTATTATCATTACTAATCATAATAGGCATGGCAGCGCTCGCATCATGCAGCAGCGAAGACCTGCCCGACAACTTTGAACCGAAACTTATCACGGGCGAGGCGTCGGGCATAACGCGCACCGAAGCCGTGCTGACAGGCGAGGTTGAGCTGCAGGGCAGCACCGATATGCCCGAACTCAGCTTCAGATACGGCACGTCTGACCAAATAGAACAGACCACAGGCACGCTCACTCCTACAGGCAACAAGGTGCAGATGCAGGTGGCGGGTCTTACGCCAGGCACGATGTACTATTACAGTCTGCAAGGCTCCAACGGCCGCGTGAATCTTACTGGCAACACTATGACCTTTGTAACCGTGCCCAACGACAGACCCTCGGTGGGCGTTCCGGCGGTGCTTAGTCAAGGTCCTGTGAGCGTTATCGTTGAATATGAGATAACCGACGACGGCAACGAAGACATAACAGCCACGGGATGTTACGTAACCGACATGGCCGACGGCAACACTCAGAAGGTTGAGGCTGAGACAGAAGGCGCCGAAGGTATTAAGATGAGAGTGCGCATAGACGGACTCCGTCAGAACGCAACGTATGAGATAAAGGCCTATGCCGCCAACAATGAGGGCGAGAGTGTGGGCGAGCCACTTACCTTTGTAACCTCAAATGCCGTGCTGCTTGCCGAGGCCGGAGAGTTTGAAGAACTGATGGGCGACGGCAAATACACTTACACATCGCTGTCGATTGCAGGTCCGATGAATGGCGACGACCTGCGCTGCCTGCGCCAGATGATGGGCCGCGACGTCGACGGCACAGCCACGCCCGGACAGCTTGCCGAGGTCAACCTTGCCGATGCTCACATAGTTGAGGGTGGCGGAGTGTACGGCTCATCACGCTATACGGAGAATAATGTGGTGGGCTACGGACTATTTGCCGACTGCAACAGTCTTACCAGTGTTACACTGCCGTCTGATGCCGTGAAGATTGAGAAAGACGCCTTTATGAACTGCACGTCGATAAAGACCATTACTATTCCGGCATCTGCCGCATCCATCAGTCCGTCTTCGGGCTGCACGTCGCTCGCAGCCATCAATGTGTCGGCTGCAAACACAGCTTACCGTAGTATAGACGGCGTGCTGTTTGATGCCGCTGCGACCGAAATATTGTGGTTCCCCATAGGCAAGCAGGGCGACTACACGCTGCCTGCATCAGTAAAGTCAATCGGTGACTACGCCTTCCAGGGCTGCCACATAACCCGTTTTACGCTGCCCGACAATCTTACGCAGATAGGTCAGGCCGTGTTCTTCGACAGTAGCGTAGAGGAAGTGGTTATGCCGTCTAATCTTAGGCTTATACCTACGGCAACGTTCCAGAAGTGCAGCCGGCTGAAGACAGTAAGACTTGGAGCCGCCACCGAGCTCATTTCCAACTATGTGTTCGACGGCTGTCCGCTCACGGATCTTTATATCGACGCTCAATATCCGCCAGTGTGCAACAGCAACGCGCTGACCAGCACGCCCGACTTTCTGCCTACATGCACCTTGCACGTGCCCAAAGGCCGCAAAAATTTCTATAAGGCCGACGCGAGCTGGAAACGCTTCGGCACCATCGTAGAGGAATAGGCAGAGCAGACATTACCAACCTAAATTAAAATTTATGGCAATGAATACACCTGAAATAGAAGAGCTGAAACTGCTTATAGAACAAAAATACGGCAAGACTCTCAGCACAACTACCGACTTTGAGGAGTTTTCGGTGAGTCTTGGACACAAGACGGGGCAGAGTGTGTCGCCGTCGACACTCAAAAGACTTTGGGGATATGTCAACGACAGCCACAAGCCACGCATATACACACTAAATATATTGGCCCAGTATCTCGGCCATCTAAGTTTCGACGCCTTTGTGTCGTGGCTCAAGACGAGTACACGTTACAACTCGTCGTTCTTCAACGCCAAGCAGCTTATAAGCAGCGAACTCGATGCCGGCATGGAGGTAGAGATAGGCTGGAGCCCCAACCGGCTGGTGCGTCTGCGCTATCTTGGCGACAGCCGATATGAGGTAGAGTCGTCGCAGAACAGCAAGCTGATGCCCGGCGACAGCTTTATCACGGGATGCTTTATCAAGGATCAGCCGCTGTATCTGCCCTACATCGAGCGTCCCGACGGCCGCACGGCTCCTTTTTTGGCAGGCCGTAACGGCGGACTTACTATAATTAATGTCATCAGCAACAAAAATGAATAATTCATCAGATACAGACATACTGAACGACAGCCCCTCCGGATATATGAGCGACATCGACGGCGAGATGGACGGCGTGGCGCGCATGCCGGTGCAGAATGCCTTCAGCAACATCAACGAATTTTATGTATCAAAGTCGGGCCATACGCGCCTTTTCACTGCCACACGCTTCGGCAAGCGCTACACGCTGAAGTGTCTGAAGCCCGATTTCGCCTATACTCCCGTTTATCGCCAGGCCTTGGCCAAGGAGTTTGAGATAGGTCTGCAGATGGATCATCCGCACATCTGCCGCACGATAAGCATGGAAGAGGTGGAAGGACTGGGCACTACGATAGTGATGGAATATATCGACGGCGACACACTTAAGAGCCTTATCGACAGTAAGGCGCTTACAGCCGACCTGGCGCGCAAGATAACAGAACAGCTGGCCGACGCACTGGGCTATCTGCACAGCAAGCAGATAATACACCGCGACCTGAAACCGTCGAACATAATGGTTACGCACAACGGCCATAACGTAAAGCTGATAGACTTCAGCCTGTCAGACAGCGACTATTTCAGCGTGCTGAAATGTCCGGCAGGCTCTTCGGGATATATCGCCCCTGAGCAACTTCTGCCCGGTGCCAAGGCTGATGCCAAGGCCGACATCTATTCGTTCGGCATGGTGGTAGGCGACATGGCACGTCTTACAGGCGACAAACATCTCGCCCGGATAGCCGAAGCCTGCACCAGACGCAATGCCTCAGAGCGTCCGTCGGACATGTCGGCAGTGATGTCGTTGCCCGTTGCAGGCCGCAGTCAGCGCATCGCTGTCGCCGTTTTGGCATGTATAGTGGTTGCGCTTGCCGTCTATATAGGTGTAACTCTTTACACACGTGCCACATCTTCGCCCGAAGAAGGGCAGGGCAGCGCCGTGATGAAGCCGGCGGCAGACAGCAACCGCGCCGTAGACTACAGCCTTTGGCCAAAGCGCAGCGCAGACTGATGGCGGTTGCTGCATTAAGGTTAAGACTGATAATTGTTGATGAATATAATTTTACTTTTCTTACATATAATTTAAAATGTGAAAGCCGGAGCTTATGCCTTCGGCTTTTTTGTTGTCAAAAATGCAGGCTATTGTGTGCCGGACATATTATATTGAATGTTCATGAGACGGTAAAAAGTCAGGACAAAAATATTTTTCATTCTGGAAAATACAAGTATAACGGATGTTAAATGAATGGCAGTTGATATGCCAATTCTTTAACATCCGTTTGCTTTTATTCCGAAAAAATGGTTCAGAATCATGCTTTTTAGGCCTTAAAACGGCTGTTTTAACATGGTAAAAGCACCGCTTTCGTGTCGTAAACCTATGACTTTTGCACCGTAAGTGGCCGAGTAATGTTTGTTAACATTATCGCTTTGTGTGGATAAGTGGCCTAAATGCCTGTTAGTCAAAGCTTTGCTGAAAACGCTCAATTTTCGCCATTTTTCGTGCCAAACGGCAGTGTTGTGATGAGCATGGCTATTCTGAGAGCGTTAAGCGGCAATGATTATGGATGAAAAATTTACAAATATGCCGCGCAAATTGTTGCTGAAAAAACAACTTCATCTTTCTTCCGCCGCAGCGTCCGGCAGTTATTCTTTTAGTTTAAAACCGCATTAATGACAAAAAAGATAACCGTGCGCCGGAAAAAAGATGAAGACCTGTTAATGACAAATGATGCCTGTGGGCATTAGATTATGCCGAAATGGCGCAGCGCCTTGCTCACTCCGTCGTTGTCAACGTGGTCGGTAACGTAAGAAGCCACCGCCTTAACGTCGTCTATCGCGTTGCCCATCGCCACGCCGATGCCTGCCGCACGTATTATAGACTTGTCGTTTCCGCCGTCGCCGAAGGCCATTGTCTCGCTGATGTCCATGCCCAGATATTCGGCCATGCGTCCGAGAGCCTTGCCCTTGTCGGCACCTTTGGCAGTGATGTCGGCAAATGCCGGATACCATCTTGCGGCTATGCAGTGAGGCATGAGCGGCATAATCTGTTTCTCCTGTTCCTCGTTGATTATCGGTGTGAGCTGAAGTATAGGCTGGCTAAGCACCGTTTCGAGACTGATGTCCTCGCCGAGGTCGTTAACGTTGAGCAGTTCTCTGAACACCTTGTCCACCATTTCGTTAGGGTTATGCACCGTAAGGTCTTTAGCACCCACCACCATAGTGGCAAAATTCATCTCATCTGCAAGTCGTATCAGCGTGCGTGCGTCGTCGAGAGGAATGTCGACAATGCTCACGTCCTTGTCGCCAATAAAGCTGTATGCGCCGTTAGTGGTGATATATCCGTCGATAAGATGTTCAATGGCATGCAGGTTGTTGATCAGTTTCACCGGTCTTCCGGTAGATATATACACCTTAACGCCGTTGCTCTTAGCCTGTTCAAGAGCATCTATAGTGCTTTGTGGTATCTCGTGTGTGCTGAAGCTGACGAGTGTTCCGTCTATGTCGAAAAATAAAGCTTTAATCATAATTCTTTTTCCTGAAATTTCCTTTGCCAGTGCAAAGATAGTGCAAGCCGAGTGCACTGCAAAATGAAAAACGCAGTTTTTTGATTTAGCATTGCCGAGTCGCCGCCTGTCTTATTGAAAGATAGTGCAAGCCGAGTGCACTGCAAAATGAAAAACGTAGTTTTTTGATTTTGGATTGCCGAGGCGCCGCCTATATTATTTAAAGATAGTGCAAGCCGAGTGCACTGTAAAATGAAAAACGCAGTTTTTTGATTTTGTGGTATTGCGGGAGTCGTAGCCAGTATTATCACTCATTCAATATTAAATCAAAAAAACAATGCTTATCATTTTGCCATACACACACCATACATTATCTTTGCAACAAGGCAAATAAGGTGAACCAATATGGAAAAGACAGAATACGAGATAATAACAGACGAGATGATGGCGCTGCGTGATGACTCACAGCGCGAGGTGATGCAGCGCTTCTTTAAGACAGGTGAGGGCGAATATGGCTGCGGCGACAAGTTCCTTGGCATAAAGGTGCCGGTGACGCGAGGCGTGGTTAAGAGCCACAAGACAGCCGACGTGGGCACAATAAAGCAGCTGCTTCAGTCGGAATGGCACGAAATAAGGCTTTGCGCACTGCTCATAATGGTCGAGAAGATGAAGAAGGCCGATGACGAATTGCAGCATGAACTTGTCAACTTGTATCTCTCAATGACCAATCGCATAAACAACTGGGACCTCGTAGACCTCAGCGCGCCACAGATTGTCGGCGGATATCTGTCGTGCAGACCGCGCCGTCTGCTCTACACATTGGCCGAAAGCAGTCTGCTTTGGGACAACCGTATAGCCATGGTGTCCACTTATGCCTTCATCAAGAACGGCGACCTTGACGACGCTTACGCCCTTGCGCTGCGCTTTATCCGTCATCCCCATGAACTTATGCACAAGGCTGTTGGGTGGATGTTGCGTGAGGCAGGCAAGCGCGACCTGCCGCGTCTAAGGGCTTATGTTATGAGTCATTATGCTGAAATGCCGCGCACCATGCTGCGCTATGCCATAGAGAAGTTTCCCGAAGACGAGCGCCGAAGCATACTGAAGCTGCGCTGAGCGCCGGTTTGTTCTTGTTGTGTTATGCTAAGTCAGTTATGCCGGAAATCGTTAGTCATTGTGCCGGTAAACCAAAACAGCCGTGTCAGGGTTAAAATATCTTACGGCAACTAAACCTTTTGCCGCAGGATACATCTAAATAAATAAGGCTGTCGGCGTGGCCTATACACGTAATACGACGGCACGTACACCAGTGTATAACATTTTATATTATATGAAAACAAAAATAATCATGATGGCTCTGACCGCAGCGTTTACGTTTACTGCAATGACAGATGCCCAAGGACAGACAACTGAAACAAGTAGTACTAAAACAAATCAGAAAAACAGCAAACCGCAGAAGAAAATCTACAAGACATGGACTTCATGGGCTGCTCATCTCGACCCTGAATTCTTCTCAACAGCCGAGGCAACACGCATAGGCGACAATCTGCTGCTATATCAGCAGACCACGGGCGGATGGCCTAAGAACATCGACATGGCAAAGAAGCTTTCAGACAGCGAGAAGAAAAAAGTGGAGGCACAGAAGACTAATGTCAAGGAGAGTACCATTGACAACCGCGCCACGTCGACCGAGATAATCTATCTGTCGAAACTTTATAATGCCACCGGCAACTCACGATATAAGGATGCCGTGATGAAGGGCATGCAGTATCTTTGCGACGCACAATACAACAACGGCGGATGGCCGCAGTTTTATCCGCGCAACAAAGGCTATTACACGCACATCACGTATAACGACGACGCCATGATAAATGTAATGAAGATTATGCGCGACGCCAGTCTGGGCAAGGCTCCTTTCGCGTTCTTCCCCGACAGCGTTAAACAGAAGGCGAAGACCGCGCTCGACAAGGGCATCGACTGCATACTTAAGACTCAGTATGTTCAGAACGGCAAGCTAACCGTGTGGTGTGCGCAGCACGACGAGAAGACGCTGAAGCCCGCCAACGCCCGCGCCTTTGAACTTGCGTCGCTCAGCGGACAGGAGTCTGACGACATCGTGCTCTTCCTCATGTCGCTCTCAAAGCCTTCGCAGGCCATCGTCAACAGCGTTGAGGCTGCCGTGGAATGGTTTCGCAACACTGAAATCGACGGGTATAAGAGAGAATATTTTAAGAATGCCGACGGCAAGAAAGACTGGCGACTGGTTAAGTGTGCCGACGGCGAGGAGTCGAAGCCGCTGTGGGCACGTTTCTATACGTTGGACGGCAACCGCCCCTTCTTCTGCGACCGCGACGGAGTGATGAAGTTTGACGTCAGCGAGATTGGCCATGAGCGCCGCAACGGCTACAGCTGGTACAACTCGGAGGCTCTTAAGGTGTTTAAAAAATACGACCAGTGGAGCCGCAAATATGGAAAAAATAAAACGGAGGACAACAGATGAGATATTTCATTTATGTAGATAACAGGCAGCAGGGGCCTTTCTCGGTCGACGAACTCGTCGGCCTCGGCCTCTCTTCCGAGACGCTTGTATGGGCCGAGGGCATGGAACAGTGGACCCCGGCATGGCAGGTTAAGGAACTTAAAGATGTTATTGAGGGCAAGGTAAAGCCCGGTGCAGTGCCGCCGCCGCTTCCTCATGAGCAGGCTGCAAAGGCAGAAAAGTCTGCTCCTAAGGCCGATTCTTCACAGAATAACGGCACAGACGAGTCACGCGGCGCAGCATATTCGGCAGCCGGCGATGTTGGTGGAGGACGCAGAAAAGTTGCAGACGATGTTGAAGAAATAATATACGAGCCGCGCCGCCGTCACATAGGAGGCCGCGTTGTCAGTATAGTCATTGCCGTTATAATAGCCTTTGCGCTCACCGTAACTTGTCCTACACGCGAGCAGCATTGTGAAGCCGTGGCAGGAGAGATAAGTCAAGCCATAAGTCAGAGTGCCGGTTCGTCGGGCATATTTGGCATGTTCACCAATGTGTTTGCTTCGGGCGTGGTCAACATGGCCGTCAATCAGTTTCTTGATGTCGACAACTATTTTCTTTTTTCTATCGGAACAATCAACGTCGACGGCAAGTCGAGAGCCGTGTCGTTTGGCATCTTTAACCACGTTTTCACCTTCGACGACGACTATATCCGTCAGGCAGTCAATCAGGAGCGCATGGCCGAGTAAGTCTTATGCGCATCCTTTTCGTGTTGGCTTAAGCCTGAATCGTGTTCTAAAATGTCACATTGCAGCGGCGCAGGCTGCTATGTGCCGTTTCTTTGAGGCATGCCTGTTGTGTGCATATTGGCGTGTCATGGCCTTTTGCCGTGTCGCGTTTCTTAGGCTTTGCGCATATCTTTTTTGCATATCTTGTCGCTTCTGTCGCCTTGTTATTACTGTTTCTGCGTTTGTTTATTGCCGTCAGTCAACAGTCGAAAGGCAGTTTTATGTATGTTATTTTATTGTCAGAAGCAGTTAATTAATTACCATTTGTTTATAAAATGCAGTTTTTGGCGCTTTTATTCATGCGCCAGTCACAGAAATTACCAATTGTTAACTGCCTTTCATTTATAAACACTTACTTTTGCGCACCGTTAGAAACAACATAAAATCGTAAAGTGAAATGAAAGACAGTATTAATTTTGGAACGACAAAGGTGTCAAGCCTGTTCCGCAAACTTCTCATGCCGACATTGCTCGGCATGGTGTCGTCGGCTCTTTTTGTCATAACCGACGGAATCTTTGTGGGCCGCGGTCTCGGCAGCGATGCGCTGGCGGCAGTAAACATCGTGGCGCCATTATTCCTTATTAACACCGGTCTGGGTCTGATGTTCGGCGTTGGCGCGTCGGTGGTGGCGTCTATTCATCTGTCTCACGGCAAGCCGAAGACAGCCCGTATCAATGTAACTCAGGCAGCCATCGCGCTGAGTCTTGTGGTGCTTACGTTCAGCATGATATCTGTGTTTTGGGCAGCTGACGTGGCGCGTCTGCTCGGCAGTTCGGAGCGTCTGCTCACTCCGGCCGTCGAATATATCTATGGTGCTGTGCCGTTCTTTGTATTCAGTTCTATGCTGAGCGCCGGAATGTTCTACATACGCCTTGACGGATCGCCCCGTTATGCCATGATGTGCAACGTGGTTCCCGCCCTGCTTAATCTCATATTCGACTATCTCTTTATCTTTGTGTTCGGCTGGGGCGTAATCGGAGCCGGCATTGCAACGAGTCTTGGCTATATAGCCGGAGCCGGAATGGTGCTGTGGTATATGTTCTTTATGGGCCGCACCATAAAGTTTTGTCGTGTAAAGACACATCTGCGCAGCCTGCGCATGACGGCGCGCAATGTGGGTTACATCTGCCGTCTCGGCTTCCCGTCGCTGCTGTGCGAGGCAGCCATAGCGATGATGATGTTTGCAGGCAACTACGTTTTCATTGCCTATCTCGGCGAAGACGGCGTGGCAGCTTACAGCATAGCGTGCTATATCTTCCCCATAATATTTATGGTCTACAACGCCATTGCGCAGTCGGCTCAGCCCATACTCAGCTATAACTATGGCGCACGCCTGTCTCAGCGTGTGCGTTCAGCCTTCCGCCTTGCCCTTTCAACGGCATTGGGCAGCGCCGTGGTGTTCTATCTTGTAACGCTGCTCTTTGCGGCTGACATCATTTCGCTGTTCATTCCCGCAGGCTTTGCTGCCAACACAATAGCCGTAAGCGGCATGCCATTGTTTGCTCTCGGCTTCGTTCCGTTTGCCGTAAACATAGTGGCGATAGGCTATTATCAGAGTGTTGAGCGCGACTCTTCGGCCATGTTCATAACCGTTATGCGCGGATATGTTCTCATGCTCCTGTGCTTCTGGCTTATGCCTAAGCTGGCCGGAGTGAATGGTATATGGCTTGCGGTGCCTGTTGCGGAGTTGCTTACGTGCGTATTAATATTGATAATGTATTTGAAAAATAGAAAAGGATTTGCTACCTTTGTAGCGAACAACAATGTTATAACTGCCGGGAGCGAGGCCGTTAACAGTAAGTGATTATAAGAATGACGTGTCATTGCATGGCCGTCAATAAAAGGTGAAGGCAGCTCCGGCAGAACAAGTCGGGGCTGCTGTGTGCTGTTATCAGGCTACGCAATGGCCGGTTGATGCCGGTGCAGTCTGATGGCAATTAAGGTTGACTGGATGTTTAATAAGGATGATTATGGAAACATTTGAGGAGTGTCTGTGCCGCCGAAGCGGACTCACGGTGGATGAAGTTGAGTCGCTCTTGGTACGAATGACACGCATGGAGATACAGAAAGGAGAGACACTTGTACGCAGGGGCGGACGCAACACCAACATCTACATAATAGAGAAAGGCATCTGGCGTGCGTCATACATCAATTCCGACGGCAACGACATAACCCTTTGGTTTGCCTCTAAGGGCGACTTGCTGTTCTCGTCGTGGTGCTTTGTGGGCAACATACCGTCGATGATAACGCTCGAGTCGATGAGCGACAGTATTGTTTACGGCATAAGTCGCGATGACGCCGAGGACTTTTTCATGTCGTCGGTCGAGGCTGCGCGCATAGGCCGCCGGCTGTATGAGAAAGAGATATTTGAGGTTGAGCGCTGGCTTCTCGGCAGTGGGGCACCACGGGCACGCGACAGATACGAAACGCTGTTGGCCGAGAAAGCAGACCTGCTGCAGTATGTTCCGCTGAAATACATAGCTTCTTATCTGTTCATAACGCCCCAGTCGCTCAGTCGCATAAGGGCAGAACTGGCGCGCGGCGACGGCGGTCATCATCACCAGTAAGTCCTGTCTGCTGCCAAAATAAAGTTAAGGCCATTTATTCTGATATATATCTGTCACTGTTATCCTATAAAAGTTTTTGATAAAAACTCATCACTCGTCACATCAGCATGTAAGCCATTGAAATTCAGCATGCTGAATTTCAATGGCTTCTTTGTCAACTCATCACGCCTGTAGCCTTACCGGTTTTTGTTTGTTCATTCCTAAATTTGGTTGACTTCAAAAATTTCTTTTCCCTTTCTTTCCTGATTCAGGTTGATTTTAAGTCTGCTTTTACACAATGAGTGCATAAGTCTTATGTCGTTAACGGCATGGCTTTTATTATTGTTACGGATATTTAGTGCAGACAAAATAAGTTTAAATTTCTGACATATTAGAAGAAACTTTTGCCTATATCATCAAAATGGATTGTCTGTGGCTTTGCCGTTTGTTTAAGTTGCATTAACTTTGCACCAGGTTTCAGGATAAATAAACAAAAATAACTACATGAAAAAAAGTCTTGTGGCTCTTGCCTTCGGCACCCTTGCCCTTGGCATTGCCGAGTTTGTTATGATGGGCATTCTGCCCGATGTGTCCCGTTATTTTAACGTAAGCATCCCAACTGCGGGCCACTGCATCTCAGCCTATGCGCTTGGAGTGTGCTGCGGAGCGCCCCTGCTCGTCGTGTTTCACAAGTATCCGCTTAAGCATCTGCTGCTGTTTCTGGCATGTCTGATACTCTTTGGAGCGGCACTTTCTGCCGCGGCTCAAAGTTTTCTTATGCTTGTCATAGCCCGTTTCGTGTCAGGACTGCCCCACGGAGCCTATTTCGGCGTGGCGTCAATCGTAGCCGTCAAGCTTGCCGACGAAGCCCACAAGACCAGTGCCGTGTCGATAATGGTTGCCGGCATGACCGTAGCCAATCTGTTCGGTGTGCCCCTTGCCACGGCTCTCAGTTCCCATATATCATGGCGCTTCCCGTTTTTCCTGCTTATGTTTATAAGCATAATCGTCATTTATTACATCTGGAAGTGGGTTCCGTCTGTAGGAGCCTTGCCCAACGAAGGCTTTAAGCATCAGTTTGCCTTCCTTCGTCACGGCGCTCCCTGGCTGATACTCGCCGCAACGATGCTCGGCAACGGCGGTATATTCTGCTGGTACAGCTATGTCAGTCCGCTGCTTACGTCGGTCGGCGGTTTCCCTCACGACGCTTTGTCGGCGCTTATGATAGCCGCAGGCTTCGGCATGGTGGCAGGCAATCTTATCAGTGGCCGCCTTTGTGATCATCACCGCCCCGGTCACGTGGCGGCAGTAACCCAGATAACAGCCATATCCGCGCTTCTGCTCATATTCTTCTTTGCCGAATACGGATGGATTTCGGCCATGCTGATGGTTATATGTACAGGCTGCCTGTTCGCCCTGAGCAGTCCGCAGCAGTTCTTGATACTGAAGTTTGCTCCCGGCGGCGAGCTTCTCGGCGGCGCAGCCATACAGGTGGCATTCAATTTTGGCAATGCTGTCGGAGCATTCTGCGGCGGTCTGCCTATGGAGGCAGGCGCCACTCCTCGCTATTCAGCCCTCGTGGGTGTGCCCTTCGTGGTGCTCGGTCTTGTGGCATTTATATGTTTCTGCAGCAAATATGAGCGCAGAAAGCCTGCCGTTGACTGAAATTTATTAACTTTGCATCTGTGAACAACTATCAGTCATCACCCGTTCAGGCCCTGCGCCAGCAACGCCTGCTGTTAGAGATAGAGTATAACAGCGAGAAAGAAGCCTTTCGCCGTCAGACCGAGACAACAGGACTGGCGCGCAAGGTGAAGCGTGGCGACGCATGGCATCCGCTGCGTTTTGTCCGCAGCTATTACAATTCGCTCAATCAGCTTTCCGTAGAAGTTGTGCGCACTGCCGATACCGACATTGAGCACAACTTTGAGTTTGGCCGTCCCGTATGCTTTTTCCGTATGGGCGAGGCGGCAGAAGGAAAGAAATCAATACGTTATTTTAATTTCACCGGAACGGTTAGCTATGCCGACGGTGACCGTCTTGTGGTTACAGTGCCCGACAATGCGCCCATTGCGGAGCTGCAGGCCACCGAAGGACTCGGCGTACAGCTGTTCTTCGACGAGACGAGCTATCGCCTTATGTTCGAGGCTTTAGACCGTGTGATAGGCGCCCGCGACAACCGCCTTGCCTATTTGCGCGACCTGTTCTATTCAGGTGCGCCGGCTGCCGAGCTGAGTTTCGACCCTATAAGTTTTCCGTGGCTCAACAAGGCACAGCAGGAAGCCGTCAACAAGGTGCTGCGCGCCAAGGACGTAGCCATTGTGCACGGACCTCCGGGCACGGGAAAGACAACAACGCTTGTTGAGGCTATATACGAGACACTGCGCCGCGAGAGTCAGGTTCTGGTGTGCGCTCAGAGCAATATGGCGGTAGACTGGATAAGCGAGCGGCTCGTTGACCGCGGCATAAGCGTGCTGCGCATAGGCAATCCGACCAAGGTTAACGACAAGATGCTGTCGTTCACTTATGAGCGGCGCTTCGAGGCTCATCCCGACTATCCGCAACTGTGGAGCATACGCCAGGCCATACGCAAGCTGCGACAGGAACGCAAGCGCCACGACAACGGCTGGCACCAGAAGATGGACCGGCTGAAGAGCCGTGCCGTGGAGCTTGAAGTGAGAATCAACGCGCAGCTGTTTGGCGAGGCAAAGGTCATAGCCTGTACGCTTACGGGCAGCGCTAACCGCTTGCTGTCAGGTCAGAAATTCGGCACGCTGTTCATCGACGAGGCAGCCCAGGCGCTCGAAGCCGCCTGCTGGATAGCCATAAGAAGGGCGTCGAGAGTGGTGTTTGCGGGCGACCACTGCCAGCTTCCGCCTACGGTAAAGAGCCTTGCGGCGCTTAAAGGCGGACTGGGCACCACGCTCATGGAGCGCATCGTTGCGCGCAAGCCTTCGGTGGTTACGCTGCTTACGGTGCAGTATCGCATGAACGAACAGATAATGCGCTTCTCGAGCAACTGGTTTTATGACGGAAGGGTGGAGTCGGCTCCCGAGGTGAAATACCGCGGCATACTTGACTACGACAACCCGATAACATGGATAGACACATCCGACACCGACGCAAAGGAGGAGTTTGTGGGCGAGAGTTTCGGCAGAATAAACAAGGTTGAGGCCGAACTTACGCTCGATGCCCTTAAAAACTACTTTACCAAGATTGGCCGTCAGCGCATAGCCGACGAGCACATCGACGTGGGCGTAATATCGCCTTACCGCGCCCAGGTGCAGCTGTTGCGCCGCATGGTGCGCAAGGATGAGTTCTTCAAGCCCTACCGCAAGTGCGTAACGGTTAACACTGTTGACGGATTTCAGGGGCAGGAGCGCGACATAATAGTTATTTCGCTCGTGCGCTCTAACGACGACGGACAGATAGGATTCTTGTCAGACCTGCGACGGATGAACGTGGCAATAACCCGCGCACGCATGAAACTGATAATAGTTGGCAGCGTGCAGACCATGACACGTCACGCCTTTTACAAAGAACTTTACGACTATGTGCAGGAGTCAGCCGGCATGTAACAGCCGCTTATGCGGCATTATTGTCGGAGGCATGGGCACGTTATGAACAAATAAAACAATACAGCAATATGCTTCAGAGAGACTACATTTCGCGACTTATACGTGAGTTTATGGCGGCGCTTCAGCGCTATCTCGAGAAAAACGAGGCAGGAGCGCGCCGCAAGACTGCCGAAGATCTGTTCCGTCAGTATTTCGGTTCGTATGAGTTTTATCACACGGCATCAAAGGATGACATTATGTCATCGTTCGAGAAATATCCCCAAGAGGAGCGCATAAGCCGAATGGAGATGCTTGCCGAGCTGTATTATGCCGAGGCCGACGACCGTCCCGAGCCGTTCAGAACCCAGCAGCTCGACATGGCCCTGAGCCTGTTTAGCTTTATTGATGCCAACAGCCGCACATTCTCCATTGACAGACAGAACAAGATAAGTTTGATAAAAAAGAAAATATACGACAGCGGAAAGGCTGGCAAATAATGCCTTTATCAGCAGATAAAAGCCAAATCTGCACGACATAAACTACAGATTTTGGCACACGGCACAGGCCGGAACTTTTAGTCAACGACACCGATGATATATTGATGTCAGTGACTGAAAGTTCCGGCCTGTATTGTTTTTCGGCGGCAGTTATCTGTGCCGATGTCTGCAGTGAGCCGTAGTTATGTGTTCATTACTATTGTCTAACCGCCGAGAGTGTTACGGTTACATTGCCTTCGCCGAGCAGTTCTTTCAGTTCAGCCTGACTGATATTGTCTATCTTGCCAAGGCGTGTAAGGCTCCATGAGTTGTTGCCGTAATATATTACGAAGTTGCGGCCCTGATAAAGAATAAGGTCTCCTGCCTGCGTGTTTATGTTCTCGTTGTTCTGCGGCAGCGTGTGACCGAGGTCGCCCACCTTTTCAAAGTCGCCGTAGTCGCTCATGTCTATCACTATGTCGCCCTCTTTCAGCAGGTCAATCAGCGCTCTTGCCGAGCTGTTGTCTGTCATTGTGGCCGTGAGGGTGCGGCCGTTCACTCTTATGTTCATTTTGTTGTAATTTATGTCGTTGCCGTTGTCATTGTCCTCCTGCAGCGAGTTAATCCATTGTTCCACTTCGCCGCGTGATGTCCCTGCGCCGAATCTGTGCCCAGCCATCCATGTCGCTCCGGGCGCGAGAGCTTGCAGTTGTGTCGCGCTCGAGCCTATTCCGCTTGAGCCTGATGTGCAGAACGGTATAACGGTCTTTCCGTTAAGGTTGCAGCTCTCTATGAAAGTGTAGACAACGCGCGGCGCCTGTCCCCACCATATAGGGTAGCCCAGATATATGGTGCGGCATCTGCTCAGGTCGGGCACGTCGCCTTTTATGGCAGGCCGTGCGTCGGGATTGTTCTGTTCGAGCGATGAGCGCGACTGCGGATTGGTGTAGTCGAGGTCTTCGGCAGTGTAAGGTTCAGCCGCCTCAATGCGCCATGTGTCGCCGCCCGTTATGTCGGCTATCATGCGTGCCACGCCCTCTGTGGTTCCCGTCTGCGAGAAATACACCACAAGAGTCTCTGCCGTCAGCGGTTTGGTTGTGTCAGTATATTCTTCGGCGGTGTTTTCTCCGTTGCCCTTGGCACACGAAACGTGGAGCAGGGAAAGGCCGAGGATGATGAGATAAAAAATAGATTTCTTCATAATTATAAGGTTTTTTATTTGTGCTAATCTTTTGCGCCGGCCGTTGAGCCGTGCCGTTTAGGCAATGTTCACTTAACTGTTCCGACACTGCAAAATTATCGTGTTTTAAAATATGCCATGGTATCCGATTTACGGATAAATGTAAACAAAATCCCGAAAAAGGTTAGTTTTTGCCGTCAAGTCTATTTTTAGTGTCTTGACATGGCAGTTTTGATAAGGCTAAATTGTTCAAAAATTCCCATGTCAGACACTGCGCATGCCTTTTTATTTTGGAGTAAAAAGTCAGGACAAAAATATTTTTCAGTCTGGAAAATCAATGTGTAACGTATGTTAAATTAAAAGGATTTAGTCTATTGATATATTAACAATACTTTACATTATCCTCAAATTTTACCCTTAAAACAGCCATTTTTACTACCTAAAATGCTGTCTTTCGTCACGCAAAAGCACCTCTTTCATGGCGTAAACCTATCACTTTTGCACCGTAAACGGCCGAGTTATGTTTTTTAACATTTGCCGTTTTTCCTTTAAAACTCCGTAAAGAGCATAAACACAAGCACTTAACGCAAATGCCCGATTTTTGACATATTTCGGCCAAAAGAGCGATTGCGTTACGGCCATCGCCATTCTGAGAGCGTTAAATGTTTATCGTGAGTAATAAAAATTTACATCTAAGCTCAGCTCTAACGTTATAGTCCGGCAGAATTTTTGTCCGTTTTTTCGCAGGCATGGCTGGCTGCGTCAAGCAAGGCATACCATAAAGCGTCGGCAGAAAATATAAATACGGCTGAAAGCGTAAGTAGGTTTTTAGTGGTTAAGACATATTCAGACAGATGAAATATTCAGGTTAAACGCTGGCGCATAATGTACTTCAAATTGCATAAAAATGTAGATTACATTCACATTGCGCAAACAATAATCAGCATGTCGGTGGCATTATGCACAAAAGTAGGGCTGTTGTAGGCCATTATTTTATTGTTCATGCCGCGTATCGTTCTTATTTTCAAACAAATTGCTTACCTTTGCAAAGCAAAAAGATAAAGAGAAATAACAGATAAAAGAAATGAATATAGCAGGTGAGATTAGCAGCAGCGTGATAAAGGCCGTGAAGGAGCTTTACGGAGCCGACATCACAGAGAACATGGTTCAGCTGCAAAAGACAAAACGCGAGTTTGAGGGTAGCCTTACCCTGGTGGTTTTTCCATTCTTGAAAATATCAAGACAGAAACCCGAAGCTACGGCCGAGGCCATAGGCAACTGGCTGGTTGAGAACTGCGAGCACGTTGAGCGATTCAACGTGGTTAAGGGATTCCTTAACCTCGTGCTGGCACAGCAGTCGTGGATCAAGCTGCTCAATGCCATCAATGCCGACGAGCACTATGGTGAGCGCAAGGCAGGAGCCGACGCTCCGCTGGTGATGATAGAGTATTCATCGCCCAACACCAACAAGCCGCTCCACCTTGGACACGTGCGCAACAACCTGCTTGGATGGAGCCTTGCGCAGATTATGGAGGCCAACGGCAACCGCGTTGTTAAGACAAACATTGTGAACGACCGCGGAATACACATCTGCAAGTCGATGCTGGCATGGCTGAAATGGGGCAACGGCGAGACACCCGAGAGCAGCGGCAAGAAGGGCGACCACCTGATTGGCGACTACTATGTAGCCTTCGACAAGCACTACCGCGAGGAGGTTAAGGAGCTTGAGGCTAAATATGTGGCTGAAGGCATGGACGCCGAAGAGGCTGAGAAGAAGGCCAAGGAAGAGGCTCCGCTGATAAAGGAGGCTCACGAGATGCTCGTTAAATGGGAGCACAACGACCCTGAGGTGCGCGCACTGTGGGAGAAAATGAACTCATGGGTTTACGCCGGATTCGACGAGACATACAAGGCTCTGGGCGTAGGCTTCGACAAGATATACTATGAGTCGCAGACTTATCTCGAAGGCAAGGCCAAGGTTGAGGAAGGACTAAAGAAGGGACTCTTCTTCCGCAAGGAGGACAACAGCGTTTGGGCTGACCTCTCTGACGAGGGACTCGACCAGAAACTGCTGCTCCGTTCTGACGGCACATCGGTGTATATGACTCAGGACATAGGTACGGCAGAGATGCGCTTCAACGACTATCCTATAGACAAGATGATATATGTTGTGGGCAACGAGCAGAACTATCACTTCCAGGTGCTCTCAATATTGCTCGACCGCCTCGGATTCAAGTGGGGCAAGGAGCTTGTTCACTTCTCTTACGGCATGGTGGAGCTGCCTAACGGCAAGATGAAGAGCCGCGAGGGTACGGTGGTTGACGCCGACGACCTGATAGCAGCGATGATAGACGACGCACGCCGCACGAGCGAGGAGCTGGGCAAGTTTGCCGACATGAGCGACGAGGAGCGCGCCGAGGTTGCACGCATCGTCGGTATGGGTGCGCTCAAATACTTCATCCTGAAGGTTGACGCCCGCAAGAACATGCTGTTCAATCCTGAAGAATCAATCGACTTCAACGGCAACACAGGTCCGTTTATCCAGTACACATATGCCCGCATACGCAGCATACTGCGCAAGGCCGAGGCTCAGGGCATAACTCTGCCCGAGACATTCAGCGGCAACGTAAACCTGAGCGTAAAGGAGAGCGAGCTGATACAGAAGATGAACGAGTATGGTGCTGCTGTTCGCCAGGCAGGTATAGACTACAGTCCGAGCGGCATAGCAAACTATTGCTACGAGCTGACCAAGGAGTTCAACCAGTTCTATCATGACTTCAGCATTCTCGGCGCCGACACAGAAGACGAAAAGATTCTGCGTCTGTTCATCGCCAAGAACGTTGCCAAGACTCTGAAGAACGGCATGAGACTGCTCGGAATTGAAATGCCCGAACGTATGTGATAATTGTTGAGGAGTTAGAGTAGTTAAAGTAGTTATCGCTCACTGTGTGAGCTTAGTAGTTAAAGTCAAATGCCTTCAAGGCGTGATTTTAGTTTTGTTCAACTGCTCTAACTCCTTTATCATGTTTGTGATATTCTTTTAATTTATTTTATCAGCCAAGGTGCTCAATATAAACAGCTCCACTAAATACTAGGTATTATGAATTATGAATTAACCAATTGCAATCCTCCGGATTACAGAAACGATACAGTTTTGCCATTGCCTATGGAAGTTAAGGCAGACGCATGGGCTGTTGATGCGGCATGCAGCGGCAATCCGGGAAAGATGGAGTATAGGGGCATCGACCTTATTACGGGTGCTGTGGTGTTTCATTACGGCCCGGTGTTCGGCACCAACAACATAGGCGAGTTTCTTGCCATTGTGCATGCATTGGCGCTTATGGAGCAGAAAGGCATCAGGAAGACCATATACAGCGACAGCTTCACCGCCATAACATGGGTGAAGAAGATGCAGTGCAAGACCAAACTTGAGCGCACCGAAAAGACCGCACAGCTGTATAATGTCATTGCGAGAGCCGAAAACTGGCTGCGCACGCATACGTTCCGCACCGAACTCATACAGTGGGACACGCGCAAATGGGGAGACATTCCGGCCGACTTCGGACGAAAATAGTTCCCGCGTCTGCAATGCAGACCTGCACAGGCCGCCATGACGGCACAAAAAGTTATTAAAAATATCAACCGATAACATCATGAATCCTTATACACAATGCGCCCTGCTCTCGGCTTCAACGCTGAGAATGTTGCCGCACATACTGCTATATCTGCGCTTCAAGAAGACCATTGACGCCGACCTTGAGCCTTACGGAGAAGGCAAGGGCAGCATACTCACCTTTATTAAGGTTTGCACACGGCAGAAGGTGTTTCGCAACCTGTTTTATTATCGCCTGGGCGAATACCGTTCAGTGTTTATCAAATGGCTAATGCCCGAGGACAAGTCGTTACACATAACGTGCCCGTCGATAGGCGAGGGCTGCCATCTTGAACACACTTATTCGACCTATCTCAACGCCGACAGCATAGGGCGCAACTTCTATTGCCTGCACCTCGTTACGCTCGGCAACGGCAAGGACGGACGCCCCACCATAGGCGACAACGTGAGCATATACGCAGGTTCGATGGTGTTCGGCAAGGTGAGGATAGGCAACAACGTCAAGATTGGCGCTGCCACCGTGATATACAAGGATGTGCCCGACAACTGCACCGTGGTGGGCAATCCGGCGGTGATAGTGAAGAAAGACGGCAAGAAAGTACACATACCATTATAACATAATACCAAAAGAAAAATGACCGAATTTGAGAAAATGCGCAGTGGCCAGTTCTACAACTTCTCCGACCCGGAGATAGCCAAGAGCCTTGACCACGCCAAGAGGCTCTGCGCAAGGCTGCAGACCGTAACGATAATAGACGACTGCTATCGTGAGATGATAGAAGACCTTATACCAGGCATACCGAAAGACAGCACCGTGTGCCCGCCATTTCACTGCGACCACGGCAACGGCATAACCATTGGCCGCAACGTGTTCGTTAACTATAACTGCGTGATGCTCGACGGAGGCCGAATCACCATAGGCGACAACGTGCTGATAGGTCCTAACTGCCAGATATACACGCCCCAACATCCTATGGACTATGTGGCGCGCAGGCAGTCGGTTGAGGCTGCCCTGTCTGTTACAATAGGCGATGACACGTGGCTCTGCGGCAGCGTTGTGGTGTGCCCGGGCGTAACGATAGGCAAGCGCTGCATAATAGCTGCGGGAAGCGTTGTTACGAAAGACATTCCCGACGACTCGCTCGCTGCCGGCAATCCTGCCGTGGTTAAGCGCCGTCCCGTGGTGAATAAGTAAATAGGCCGCGCCGGCTTTTCGTTATTAAAATCAATAAACATCATTCTTTGATTATGAAACCAGTTGACAAGAAATCTCTTCTCTTTGTGTGTCTCGGCAATATATGCCGCTCTCCGGCTGCCGAGGCAATACTTAAATATAAGCTTGAGGACAACAAGCACCTTGTGGGACGCGTTGAGGTAGACTCTGCCGGCATTGGCTCATGGCACGAAGGACAGTTGCCCGACCGCCGCATGAGGGCGCACGGAGCAAGCCGCGGCTACGACCTGAGCAGCAGGGCAAGGCAGATTAAGCCTGCCGACTTCGGCCGCTTTGACTATGTCTTCGCTATGGATCATCAGAATGTGGCAGACCTTAATCGTGTGGCACGCAACGCCGACGACCGCAAGAAGATTTTGTGCACTGCCGACTTTATGACACGTCATCCGCAATACGACACCGTGCCCGACCCATATTATGGTGGCGACGCCGACTTCGAGCTGGCTCTCGACCTTATAGAAGATGCCTGCGACGGCATCATTGCATGGCTCGAAAAGCATATTTAACGTTATTCTGACGATATTTTGCCACTGCAAATCCGGTGGCATACCTATTTATTATTAGCGCCCATATACCTATTTGCAGGTATATGCGGCGCTTTGTTTATTGCATTTTGTATATCCTTTTAATGGAATTATGGGCATTTTATGCCATGTAATGTTTTTTGTTGAATAAAGTACAGTCTGCAGTAAGGGCAGTCATCACCTTTTTAGGTGATGCTAATTACGATTTCCTTTAATTGATTTTTACCGATTTTTAAGTATTGTAAACATTTTTACAAGACATTACCTTTGCATCAGAATTTTAAAAATCGGACATAAATGAATTTAACAGGAAAAACTTTTCTTACATGTGCCGCAGCCATTATGCTTGCTTCTGCGCAGGTGCGGGCACAGCATTCGGCTGCAGACAGCGTGTATCAGCATGCCAAGGGCAATCGTCTTAGCATTGGAGGGTATGGCGAGGTGGCGCTTATGCGCAATTTCTACAGCGACAATGTTTATCGCTATTCAAATGCAAGCCAGTATAAAAACGACCCGAGCCATGGGCGTTTTGACATTCCTCATGCCGTGATATATATAAGCTATGACTTCGGAAAGGGCTGGACTATGTCGAGTGAGATTGAGTTTGAGCACGGAGGATCCGGCGGAGCCGTTGAGAAAGAGTTTGAAGAGGCCGGCGAATGGGAACAGGAAACAGAGAAAGGCGGCGAAGTGGAACTGGAGCAATTTTGGATTCAGAAGTCGTTTGCACGCTGGGCAAACATCCGTATTGGACATATAGTAGTGCCTGTTGGCCTTACCAATGCCCATCATGAGCCGCTTAACTTCTTTACTGTTTACCGTCCGGAGGGCGAGTCGACCATTCTTCCGTGTACATGGCACGACACAGGAATAAGCTTTTGGGGCCGTTCAGGCGACTTCCGTTATGAGTTGCAGTTTATTGCCGGACTCGATGCCTTTATGTTCGACCGCGACAACTGGGTGCAGAACGGTGCCGGTTCGCCGTTTGAGTTTAAGGTTGCCAACAAGTATGGCTTTGCCGCACGCATTGATAATTATACGATACCCGGTCTGCGCATAGGTCTTAGCGGATATTATGGGCAGTCGATGCACAACACTTATCCGCATGATATGGAAGGAGAAGGAAAGGCTAATGATAAGGTTAAGGGCAATGTATATATAGGAGCTTTTGATTTTACCTATTCGGGGCATAACTGGATTGTGAGGGGTAATGCCGACTATGGATACGTGAGCGATGCATCAAAGATTAGCTCTATAAAGCGTAATCTGGTGTCAAGTGGTGCGCCTTATATGAAGTCGCCAGTGGGAAAGAATGCCGTAGCAGCGGGAATAGAGGCCGGATATGACATATTCTCACAGATTCCGAAACTTAGAAGTAAGAAACAAAAGCTGTATGCCTTTGGCCGTTATGAGTATTATGACTCGTATATACCGGCCGCAGACCAGGCTGACTATGAATATACTGACCGAAGCCGTATTGCCGTAGGCCTTAACTATTATCCCCTTCCACAGATTGTAGTGAAGGGCGAATACTCAAAAAGATTCCTTAAATCGAAATATAATGATGAGCCATCTGTGTCGATTGGCGTGGCATATCAGGGCTTCTTCCTGTAAGGTTTGGATGAGCCATAAGTTCATAATGTCGGTGAAAGAACCAAATGGTTATAGACACAAAACGGAGTAATTATAAATACAAAACAAAGTAAGCTATGGAAAAAATCTTTAAATTGCCCCTTGCTTTCATGCTAGGAGCAGCAGTAATGTTTGGCTTTTCGTCATGCAGTGATGATGAAGGCAGTGACGACGGCAGTGCGTTGACGGAGAAAGAGGCCTTTTTAAAGGAGGCTGCCAGTGTATATGTCAACGATGTTGTTTATTCTACTTATGGCAGTCTGGCAACCGAGACCAACAGCCTTTATGAACAATTGTATGCCGTGAAGGAAAAATTCAAGACAGATCCGAATACAGTTACGCAGACTGAGATAGACAACATTTGTGCTACATTCCTCAGCGCACGTGCTTATTGGGAAAAGAGTGAGGCTTTCTTGTTCGGAGCAGCAACCGACTTTGGCATAGATCCGCACATCGACACATGGCCGCTCGACCTCGAAGGACTGGCGACAGAGCTGAAGAATACGGACAAAGTGGCTAACCTTGACGGTGAAGACGGCATATCTTATGCAGCCAATAAGCTTGGACAGGAACTGCTGGGATTCCACGGCATTGAGTTTATCATATTCCGCGACGGTGAAAACCGCAAGATAGAGAAGCTGCGCGGCATTGAGGATGATCCGGATTTCGTTAAAGTTGCAACAAATGTGACGGGACTTGAAGAACTTATTTATGCCACAGCCGTGGCAGGCGACCTGCGCGACAGATGTTATCAGCTTAATGTTTCGTGGAACGCCGATGCACCCGAGGAACAGCGTACACGTGTGGTTGACGAGTGTGAACTGCCTTGCACCGTTGGCAGCGGCAACAACTCTTATGGCGTAAATATGCTCAACGCCGGTCAGGCCGGAAGTACTTATGCCATGTGGCGCGAGGTGGCAAGTACCATATTGTTGAGCGGATGCGAGAACATTGCGAAAGAAGTGTATTCGCAGAAGATGGGACTGGCCTACAGCGGTGAAGATCCTAACTATATCGAGTCGCCATACAGCAAGCGCTCTTTCTATGACTTCTACGACAACATAATAAGCATAGAGAACAGCCTATACGGTGGTGTTGAGGGCAAGCGCAATGAAAGCAAGTCGATTATGGCATACTTGAAAAAGTATAACTCAGAACTTGCTGCAACGCTTGAAACAAACATACGGAACTCTCTCGATAAACTCACGGCATGCCAGAACAGCGGCACTGCCTTTGTTGACAATCCTAAGGCGCAGTGTGTGGCTGATGCCATAGCTGCCATAGAGGCGCTCGATGCAAGTCTTACATCAGCTTCGGCATGGATTGCCTCCAACTGACAACACTATATTAATGGTTATTATGAGTTATGCCATTGCAAGTTGCCTGCGCAACTTGCGTGGTATAACTTTATGTAGGTTTATTAAAAATACAATCGTTAAACGCTGAAAGAAAGTAAGTGCTAAAATAATCTTAAAACAATATATTATGAATTTTAGGAATAACAAAAACTTTTGTTTTATCGCCCTTGCGGCGTATGCATGTATGTCGTTTCATGCATGTACGGATGATGACCGTCTGCCGGAGAACACAGGCGACATAGAGTATATAGGACAGGACGTAGGCAACTTCTCGTCGGATGAGTGGTACCCGGGAGGCAAGCTGGGTACAACCGAAAACGTAGGCGCTGGATGTTATGAGGATAATACACCTGTGGTGGAGAGTATGGGGCTTATGAGTGAGTTTCATCTTGGCGAGGTGCTCTTTGAGCGCAACTTTAACACAAGCACTCCGCCATTCAACGGTCTCGGTCCGGCGTCTGTTCGCAAATCGTGTATAGACTGCCATCCGGGCTATGGCCACGGCAAGCGCCAGGAGTCGTACAAAGCCGGATTCGGCAACGGCTACCTGCTTGTGATATATCATCCTGACGACGGTGCCAACAGCAACGATGGACCATACATAAGCGAGGTTACGGGCATGCCGCAGACACAGGCCGTGTCGCCGTTTCTGCCTCCTGTTGACGAAGACAAGATAAGTATGACATGGAAAACCGTAGAGGGCACGATGCCGAGCGGACTGTCGGCAACTGAGTTTCCTGACGGAGAGAAGTATCAGCTGATATATCCTGAGGTGACAATATCTCAGGATGCGTTCAACACAGACCCAAAGCCTACAAATATTGCAGTGCGCCTTGAGTCGACAATCGGTATAATAGGCACTGGACTCATTGATGCCATACCCGAGGACTCTATAAAAAAACAATATCAGGAGGAAGCCAAATATGTTGAGCTTAACCCGTCGATGTGGGACAAGGCTGCCAACGACTGGGCGTCAACTGCGTATTATACATCATGGAGCTCATCGGGCGCGCTGGCCGACGGCACACCTGTTGCAGGCATGATTAAGCGTTACACTTATGCGCTGACACGTGCCAGCCTGCAGGACGGTGCAGGAGCCAATGCCATGTGGAACATTCCTAACGTGAGCCGTCCTGACCGTCCGAAGCTATACACCACCGACGCATGGGCCTTAGCCATGTCGAAAAATCAGGATGTAATAGATGCAATAAAGAAAGACCCTACGTCGCCGTATTATGCCGACGGAACAGACGACGGTATTGCCGATGCTGTGAAGAATCTGCTTTCGCCAAGCACCAACCAGTTTGACAACCAGTGGCACAACTTTGAGCCAGAGATGAGTACAGATAACTTTTATGCCTTCATGGTGTGGCACCGCGGACTGGCCATTCCGCGCGCCCGCAACCTTAACGACCCTGATGTGCAGCGCGGCAAGAAATTGTTTATGGAGATTGGCTGCGCCTCATGTCACCGTCCGTCGTGGACGACAGGCGATGACAATTATTGGACTCCCGACGTGATAAAAGACAAACCGCTGCCGAAATATCCGCGCCAGAAGATTTATCCTTATTCAGACTTCGTACAGCATCGTCTGCACATGATAAACGACATTCACGGTTCATGGTGCCGTACCACGCCGCTATGGGGCCGTGGTCTGTCGCTTGTCAACACCGGAGCGCAAGACCGTCTGTACGACTGCCGCGCCCGCAACGAGATAGAGGCTATAATGTGGCATGCCTACAGCAAGGAGAGCGACGCATACACATCAGCCGAAAAATTCTATAACCTCAGCAAGTCCGACCGCGATGCTGTGGTGAAGTTCTTACAGTCGATATGATTATTTTTTGTAGTTAAAGGAGTTAGAGTAGTTAAAGGAGTTAAAGTCATATGTTTTATGGCTTTATTCCTTTTGAACATTATATAATGTAATCTAAGAAATATTTTCTATTATGTCATTATACATAAAAGAATAACATATAGCTTTTACTGTTTTATCCTCTAAGAGCAAAGTTCATGACTTTAATTTCTTTAACTACCCTTAACTTATAAAAGCAAGGCATATGACTTTAACTCCTTTAACTACTCTAACTTCTTTAACTCCTAATAAATCAATGCTTTCCCGTTCAATCATTGTCCTTTACGTAAGTATTATAACGATAATGTCTGCGGCCACGATAACAGAGAAATATAGAGGCAGCGACTTTGTGGCTGACGCTGTTTACGGCTCATGGTGGTTTGCCGTCATGTGGGCACTGCTGGCGGCTGCAGGCGTGGCATATATCGTGAAGAGACGCATAAGGCGCGCGTCGGTGCTGCTGCTTCACGGCTCGTTCGTGGTGATTCTCCTCGGCGCACTGCTAACTCATGTGTCGGCATCGCAAGGCACGATGAGGCTTAGGCTCGGCGAGACAACGGATACGTATGAGGTAAACAGTAAAGACGGAAACACAAGCTTAAGACTGCCCTTTAAGTTGAGGCTGAAGTCGTTCGACGTACGTTACCATGACGGAACAACGGCAGCAGCCGACTATGTTACGCGAATAACCGTGATCGACGGCGACAAGACTATAGACGGCGAAGTGTCGATGAATAATGTGTTCAGCTATGAATCGGTAAGATTTTATCAGAAGTCTTACTATCCCGACATGCTCGGCAGCGTGCTCGCGGTTAACCGCGACCCGTGGGGCATTCCTGTAACCTATTTCGGCTATGCCCTGCTATTTATTGCCGTGGTGTGGATGCTCATCGACCCAAAAGGTCCTTACCGCCGGCTGTTGCGCAGCGACATTGTGCGAAAGGGCATGATGACCGTTGCGCTGCTTGCCGGCACCACGTTTGTGGCTCACGGAGCTACAACTCTGCCTAAGGAAACTGCCGACAGGTTCGGACGGCTGTATGTCCTCTATAACAACCGCGTGTGTCCGCTGCAGACTCTTGCCATTGACTTCACGAAAAAATTATGCGGCAATTCAAGCTACGGCGGATATACGCCCGAACAGGTACTCATGGGCTTTGTGATGTGGCCCGACGAATGGAGCCGCGAGCCGCTGCTGAGGCTCAAAGGCGGAGCATTGCGCGACCGGCTGCAGCTGCCGGAGCGCTGTTCGGTCAACACTTTTTTCAACGATATAATGGGCGGATATATCATTGGGCCTTATCTTAACGAATATTATAACGGCAACAATGACGAGTTTCACCGACAGGTAGCCGACGTAGATGCTCGGATACAGCTCGTGATGGATTTGCGCCGCGGTAAACTTCTAAAGGTATTTCCCTACACCTGCGGCGGCAAGACCACATGGTATGCGCCTACGGATAATATGCCCGACTCGCTTGTTGACCCGGCTCACAGGCAGTATATGCAAAATGTCTTTTCATTGATATATCAGGAGGCGCTGGCAGGCAACATGGATTCAGTGGACAACATTGCCGGTAAGATGCTGCGCTATCAGCAAAAGAACGGCGGCAGTTCGCTGCCGTCGGATGTGCAGACCCGTGCCGAGCGGCTGTATAATGCCGTGCCGTTTGCCACCATCCTCTTCATGCTCAACCTCTTTATAGGCTTTGTCACGCTGTTTGCCGTTCTTTGGCTTATGACGCGCCCCACAAGACGCCGGCTGCGCGGAAGTATGGTAATGAAGATTGCGGCAGCAGTCATGCTGTTTTCGTTTGCGGCGCTGACCCTATGTGTGGCCCTGCGCTGGATGATAAGGGGCACGGTGCCGATGGCCAACGGCTATGAGACAATGCTGCTCATGGCATGGATAATCATGGCGGCGTCGCTCTTGCTGTGCCGCCGTTTCGCCATAGTGCTAACTTTCGGCTTTATTATGTCGGGCTTCTTTCTGCTCGTTTCGCACATCAGCCAGATGGATCCTCAGATAACCCACATCATGCCTGTGCTTGCGTCGCCGCTGCTCAGCATCCATGTGTCGGTTATAATGGCGGCCTTTGCCCTGCTTTCGCTCACATTTGTCTGCGGCCTTATGGCGCTGTTGCTGCGTTGTGTCATGGGCAGCCGTGCGCCAGGTCTCGGCGACAGGCTCTATGCATTGCGCGCCCTGTCGCAACTGTTCTATTATCCTGCCTTGGCAGCCCTTGCCGTCGGCATATTTGTAGGTGCGGTGTGGGCCAATGTGTCGTGGGGCACTTATTGGAGCTGGGACGCAAAAGAGGTGTGGGCGCTCATCACTTTTATGGTATATGCAGTTGCAGCCCACAGAGTGTCGCTGCCGTTCATGCGCGGTCCGATGGCATGGCATGTATTTATGGTGGCAGCCTTTGCCACAATATTGATGACATATTTCGGCGTAAATTATTTTCTTGGGGGCATGCATTCTTATGCATGACTCTTTTTGGGGCGAGGCCTGTCTGACATGTTGTGCCGTCAGACAGCCTCGCCTTATTTCTTTTGATTTGTAAAATATTACGAATAATTCTGTTCGTTTGACGCTCTCAGAATGGCGATGCCCTTCGTGATTACGCATTTTTACGCAGAAATGCCACAAAAATGGTCACTTTGGTTAAGTGGCTGTAATATAGCGCTTTACATCATTATAATACAGAAACGCTAAATGTTAAAAAACATAACTCGGCCACTTTTGGTGCAAAAGTGATAGGTTTACAACATGAAAGTGGTGCTTTTGTGTGATTAAAAGCATCGTTTTAGACAATAAAAACGGCTGTTTTAAGGCTGAAATCGAGTGATAATGTGAAGTAAAGTTAATAAAATGAGGTCTGGAGACGACTTTGTTTAACATACGTTATATGTTGATTTTCTGGAATGAAAAATATTTTTGTAATGAGTTTTTACCGCCATCTGAAAGTCATACTTATCTTTTCTGAAGCTAAAAGACTGACTTGATATGTTTAACCTCACTCGGTCAATTGTTTATGTACCTGTGCAAGCAGGTGGATGTTTCACTAGTATTCTTGTTCTTTATTGTAGCATCATTGTCAGCTTATTGTTTTACATGGCCCCATGCATCAGCTAAAAGAAAGACGGAAGTCCGTCAGGATATTATTTACCGTGTTCAGGTTTGAGTAAAGACAAAACAATAACGGGAAGTCGCTTCACAGTGACTTCCCGTCGGTTAACTTAAAACAATCAATAAAAGAAATAGATTGTCACGTTAAATTTAGAATACGGTGGCTTCAGCGCGGCGCACCTGCCGCGGTCAGCCGGCCAATATATTTATGTTTGATTATCTTATGAACAGCAGTTCGCGATACTTAGGCAGAGTCCAAAGCTCGTCGGCAACGGTAAGCTCCAGCTTGTCTATGTGGTAACGTATCTCCTCCATCTTAGGAGCTACTGTATCGTGATATGCGATAGCCTTTTCACGCTCGTTCTCAATCTTGTTGGCTACCTTGCGTGCGTTGATAAGCTCGTCAACGCCGTTCTCAATGATCTGAGTACGCTCAGCAATCTCCTCGATAATCTTGATGTTGCGTGAGCAGAGCTTCTCAACCTTCTCTTTCGGGAATATCTGCAGCATGTTCTGAACGTTCTTAGCCAGCTGGCTCTGATAGTGAGTTGCAACAGGTATGATGTGGTTCATTGACAGGTCGCCCATAACACGTGCCTCAATCTGGATGCGCTTTGTATAGGTGTCCCATTTAACCTCATTGCGTGCAGCAAGCTCTTTCTCAGTCATTACGTTCATATCCTCGAACATCTTGATAGAGTCGGCGCTGAGATAGTTGTCGAAGATAACCGGGCAGCTGGTCTCGCAGTCGAGTCCGCGGCGCTTAGCCTCCTCAACCCACTCGTCAGAATATCCGTTTCCGTCGAAGCGTATAGGCTTGCAGGTCTTGATATCCTCACGCAGAACGTCGACGATAGCGCTTGTCTGATCCTGTCCTTTGGCGATAAGAGCGTCAACACGCTTCTTGAAGTTTGTAAGAGCCTCTGCCACTGCAGTGTTGAGGGCTATCATTGCTGATGCGCAGTTAGCCTCGCTACCTACGGCACGGAACTCGAAGCGGTTACCTGTGAAGGCGAATGGACTTGTACGGTTACGGTCGGTGTTGTCGATGAGCAGTTCAGGAATCTCAGGAATGTCGAGTGTCATGCCCTGCTTGCCGGCCATGTTGAACAGGTCTTTGCTGTCGCTCTTCTCGATGTGGTCGAGCAGTTCAGAGAGCTGTTTGCCGAGGAATGAAGATATGATTGCTGGAGGTGCCTCGTTGGCTCCCAGACGGTGAGCGTTGGTTGCGCTCATGATAGAAGCCTTGATAAGTCCGTTGTGCTTGTAGACACCCATAAGAGTCTCAACGATGAATGTAACGAAGCGGAGGTTAGCCTCAGGAGTCTTGCCGGGAGCATGCAGCAGCACGCCTGTATCGGTAGACAAGCTCCAGTTGTTGTGCTTACCTGAACCGTTGATGCCTGCGAACGGCTTCTCGTGGAGCAGAACGCGGAATCCGTGCTTGCGTGCCACCTTCTTCATGAGTGACATCAGCAGCATGTTGTGGTCGGTAGCCAGGTTGGTCTCCTCAAAGATAGGAGCAATCTCAAACTGGTTGGGCGCAACCTCGTTGTGACGTGTCTTGCAGGGGATTGACAGTTCGAGAGCCTGTATCTCAAGGTCTTTCATGAAAGCCTGAACACGGTCAGGAATTGTTCCAAAGTAGTGGTCGTCCATCTGCTGGTTCTTGGCTGAGTCGTGGCCCATCAGTGTGCGGCCTGTCAGCATGAGGTCAGGACGTGCGCTGTAGAGTCCTTCGTCAACGAGGAAATACTCCTGCTCCCATCCGAGGTTGCTGGTAACCTTCTTTACATTCGGGTCGAAATAATGGCAGACCTCTGTTGCGGCTGTGTTTACAGCGTGCAGGGCGCGCAGCAGCGGAGCCTTATAGTCGAGAGCCTCGCCTGTGTAAGAAATGAAGATAGTAGGAATACACAGGGTGTCGTCCATGATGAACACAGGTGATGTAGGATCCCAGGCAGAATATCCGCGTGCCTCGAATGTGTTTCTGATACCGCCACTTGGGAAAGAGCTTGCGTCAGGCTCCTGCTGTACGAGCAGCTTGCCGGAGAACTCCTCTATCATGCCTCCCTTGCCGTCATGCTCGATGAAGGCGTCGTGTTTCTCGGCAGTGCCTTCTGTCAGCGGCTGGAACCAGTGAGTGTAGTGAGTAACGCCGTTCTCCTCAGCCCACTGTTTCATGCCGGCGGCAACGGCGTCGGCGATAGAGCGGTCGAGACGTGAACCGTTGTCGATGACATCAATGAGCTTGTCATAGACATCTGCAGGCAGATACTTGTACATTTTTGCCCGGTTGAAAACATTCTTGCCGAAGTACTCGGACGGGCGCTCCACCGGTGCGATAACTTCTACCGGTCTTTTTTTGAACGCCTCTTCAACAACCTGAAATCTTAAGTTCATCATTGTTTAATTTTTTATTTGTTACGTTTAAATTTGTTCTTTATCAGAATACGGGTGCAAAGATAATGCTAAATTTCATTATGACACCTTTTTATTGAATAAATGTTGCTTTTTTTCACGGACGCAACGTAAATCCTACTACAAAGTAAGCCTTTTCAGTGCTTGGATTGGCATATATGCCTGCAAACAAAGGCACGCTGAAGCTCTTTGTAATGTTGATGTCGCGGGTGGCCTTGAGTGATACGTTGGTTACTGCAAAGCCGTTGGCGTCGGCGTAAAAACTTGTGGCGTAGGGCACTACTCCTGCTGCTGCGGTCCAGTCGCATCCGGCAAGACGGAACGGAACACTAAGCTCTGCGTAAGACGAATATGCACGTTTGCCTTTGTCGGTTACACCGTCGTTGCCGCCGAAGTTGGTGTACCACTGCAACGCGCACAGACCGAAATCGTAGCCGATGTTGGCCTCAAATACGTGTGATGTCTCGTGTGCGGCATAGCTGAAGTAGCGCTCATTGGGCGAATTGAACCAATAGTCGGTTACACCGATGTTGAATCCGCCAGTCTTATAGCTTAAGGTAAGGTCGAACTCCTTAGTGTCGGTGTTGCCTGAAAGTCCTACATTTCCCCATGCCGACAGCGACAGACCCTTGTATGATACGCCCAGCGAAGGCTGCAGGCTGACGTCGCCTAAATCCTGTCCACGCCATATATACTGGCTGACTACGTCGGCTGAAACGTTGGCTTCTACTTTGTCTTGTGCCATAGCAACTGTGCTTATGCTCAACAATCCTAATGCCATGAGGCTTCTTACCTTAAACTTTACCATAGTTGTTACCCTTTCTTTAATTTTGTAGATGAATATTAAGCACCGGAGACTTTCTCCGGCCATTGAAGGCAATGCTTATTTCAACATCCACGCGCTGATACGCTTCATCGCTTCCTGGCAGTCCTCGCGTTCGCCGAAGGCAGTCAGACGGATGAATCCTTCACCGCTCGGGCCGAATCCCACACCCGGCGTGCAGACTACTTGTGCTCCGTAGAGCATCTGCTCAAAGAATTTCCAGCTGCTCGTGTTGTTTGGTGTCTTAACCCAAAGATAAGGAGCGTTGACACCGCCATAGACTTTGAGGCCTAATGACGTAAGTGTCTCGCGCATTATCTTGGCGTTTTCCATATAGTATTTAATTGTTTCCTTTATCTGTTCTTTGCCTTCCGGGGTGTATGTTGCCTCGGCTGCGCGCTGGCTGATGTAGCTCGTGCCGTTGAACTTGGTGCATTGGCGGCGGTTCCACATCGGGTTGAGCGGATAGCGCTCCTTACCGTCCATGCTGGCAGCCGTAAGCTCCTTGGGCACAACTGTGTAGCCGCATCTTACTCCGGTGAATCCTGCTGTCTTAGAGAAACTTCTGAACTCTATGGCAACCTTGCGGGCTCCCTTTATCTCGTAGATAGAGTGGGGGATGTCGTCGTCCTGGATGTAAGCCTCGTAGGCTGCATCGTAGAATATCAGAGTGTCGTTCTTAAGCGCGTAGTTTACCCATTTTCTCAGTTCGTCCTTTGTGATGACGGTTCCTGTAGGGTTGTTGGGGTAGCAAAGATATATAATGTCCACGCGGTGATCGGGAATCTGAGGAACGAAGTTGTTAGCCTCGATGCACGGAATATAGGTAACGTTGCTCCATTTTCCGTCAACCAGAGAGCCTGCTCTTCCGCACATAACGTTAGAGTCGACATAAACGGGATATACAGGGTCGGTCACGCCGATGTTGTTGTCCCAGCGTACAAGCTCGCCGATGTTTCCTGTGTCGCTCTTGGCTCCGTCGTTTACGAACACTTCGCTCGGGTCGATGTGTATGCCGCGCGGCAGATAGTCGTTCTTTACAATGGCCTCTCTAAGGAACAGATAGCCCTGCTCCGGACCATAGCCGTGAAAGCCTTCCTTGGTAGCCATCTCGTCAACAGCCTTGTGCATGGCCTCGATGACGGCCGGACACAGCGGACGGGTTACGTCGCCTATGCCGAGGCTAATCACGTCTGCTTTCTGATGCGACACCTTGAAAGCATTTACCTTCTTTGCGATGTCTGCAAACAGATAATTCTTCGTCAGTTTTAAATAATGTTCATTTATTAATGCCATAGTTCTCTTGTTATTGATGTTTAAGTTATTTTCTCTTTTTGCGCAGCGTATTTGATTTCATTTTATACAGCTACGTGTTAAATACAATTTTTTAATTTAATCTTTTTACCTTAAAAAAACTTACCTCTTATGTTATTTCAGGATCCATGCACAGTTGACTTGATCATGGAAGTGCAACTTCTCCTTCAAATACGAATTCGGCTCCTCCTGTAAGATAAACATGGTTGTCTTTTTCGCTCCATTCTATTTCGAGCGTTCCGCCGTCCATCACAACTTTGCTGCTGCGGCCTGCCACTCCTGCTTTGGCTGCTGCCACGGCTGTGGCGCATGCGCCTGTTCCGCACGCCATGGTTATTCCGCTTCCGCGCTCCCATACTCTTGTGCGCAGAGTGTCTTTGTCGCTTGCGTAGGCAAACTCTATATTACAGCGTGCCGGGAAGGCTTCGTGATGCTCAAGCAGCTTGCCGTAAGTCTCAACGTCGGCCAGACCTTCTTCGTCAGTGAATATCACAAAGTGGGGATTGCCCATTGAAACGAAAGTGCCTTTAAACAGCTTTCCGCCGGCTTCGAGCTTGCCTTCTGCCTCGGCTTCGGTCCTCGGGGCAAACTGTCCGGCCACCTCAAATCTAGGTTCAAGCATGTCAACGGTAACGCTGTCTACCGTCTGTCCTGTTACATGCAACTGTAGTATTTTGATTCCTGACAGCGTTTCAAGACGTATTGTCTTACTTGATGTCAGACCTTTTTCATAGAGATATTTTCCGATGCATCTTGACGCGTTGCCGCACATCATGGCTTCAGAGCCGTCGGCATTGAATATGCGCATAGAAAAGTCGGCGTCGGCCGTTGATGGGCGGCCAATCATCACCAGTCCGTCGCTGCCAATGCCTTTATGGCGCGAACTCCATTTGATGGCTGCGTCGGCCGGAGAAGGAATATTATATAATAAGGTATTAACGTAAATATAATCATTACCGGCTCCGTGCATCTTCGTAAATCTAATAATCTCTGGTGTCATTATGATTATCTTTTTTCGTTATTAATTTCTTTTTGTATTATCTTTTATGCAAAATTACAACAATTTGTACGATATCTTTTATTTTCTGCCTTTTTATTATATAAATTTAAACATTACGTTTCATTTAATTTGCAAAAGTAATAAGTATAATTATAATTTGACATATAAACAGCTAAAAATATTATTAATTGTTATTTTGTCACATATTAATGTTTAATTACTGAATAAATTTCTTGCTTTCGCTTTTCTACTTACAATTTGTTTTATTGACAGATATTTTACTTTTAAATTGAAATAAATATATTAAAATAACATTACACTTTAAAAATATAAGTAGATTTTATGTTGCGTAATGATATGTTTTTCTTGCAAATATTAACATATTGTTATAATTTTGCAGTCAGATATTACATAATGAGTATGTAATTAATCTATTGATAACAAAAAGAAAGTTAGTTATGAAGAAAATTGAGGCAATTATCCGTAAGACAAAATTTGATGAAGTAAAGGAAGCTTTGCTTGCGGCGGACATTGAGTGGTTTTCTTACTATGACGTAAGAGGCGAGGGCAAGACACGCCAGGCGCGCATCTATCGTGGTGTAATGTACGACACAAGCTGCATTGAGCGTATCCTGGTAAGTATTGTAGTCAGAGACAAAAATGTGGAGAAAACCATCGCCGCTGTGCAGCAGGCTGCGCATACAGGCGAGATAGGTGACGGACGAATTTTCGTCATACCTGTTGAAGATGCGGTGCGTATACGTACTGGAGAACGTGGCGATATAGCTCTGTATAATGCTGAGCAGGAAGAGTAAGCAAAATACCTGAGCAGCCGACTGTCTTAAAGTTATTGCGGTTAATGGTTTACTTTTCGTATATAGAAAGAGAGTAAGATAAGAAATTCATAATATTAAAGTATCCAGGGCTGCATAATTTCGGACAGCGGAACAATCTCAGATAACATATACATAGGTATTGGCCATGCTGGATAAAGGCTGTGGCAGGTAAAGTAAAAGATGTTTTCAGGTAATATAGGGTTATTAGTTTACGCAGACAGGGCTTCGGAACCTTCGGGACGTCATGAATGCCTTTATGCGGATACGGTTTTATCACATTAAAAATTTTACGATTATGACTGATTTATCAATAGGTTTAAACACGGTATGGATGTTGTTGGCTGCTATGCTTGTGTTCTTTATGCAGCCGGGATTTGCCTTCTGCGAGGCAGGTTTTACCAGGAGTAAGAACACCGTGAACATTTTGTTCAAGAACTTCGTCGACTTTATGGTCGGCTCAGTGCTTTTCTGGTTTGTGGGTTTCGGCTTTATGTTCGGAAGCAACGGAGAAGGATTTATAGGTGCTCCTAACTTTTGCGATCTTTCGTTCTACACACATCCGGCAGGACTGCCGACAGAGGGCTTCCTGATGTTCCAGACAGTGTTCTGTGCAACTTCTGCAACTATCGTTTCAGGAGCAATGGCTGAACGTACTAAGTTTAGCATGTATGTAGTTTATTCAATCCTGATTTCACTTATCATATATCCTGTTGAAGGTCACTGGACATGGGGCGGCGGATGGCTTATGAACGGTGCTGAAGACTCTTTCATGATGAAGACATTTGGATGCACATTCCATGATTTCGCAGGTTCTGCAGTGGTTCACTCTGTAGGTGGTGTGTTGGCATTCATCGGAGCGATAGCTCTTGGTCCCCGTATCGGCAAATATGATAAGAACAAGAAGAGCAAAGCTATTCCTGGACACAGCCTTACTTTGGCTGCACTTGGAGTGTTTATCCTTTGGTTCGGATGGTTCGGATTCAACCCGGGTTCACAGCTCGCAGCAGCAACGGTGGCCGACCGTGAGGCTATTTCGCACGTGTTCCTCACAACCAACCTTGCAGCAGTTGCCGGCGGTATAGCTACAATGTGTGTTACTTGGATTAAATATGGCAAACCGTCATTCTCACTTACACTTAACGGTATTCTTGCCGGACTTGTTGGTATAACAGCCGGATGCGACGCAGTTTCACCGCTCGGCTCACTGATCATCGGTCTTATCTGTGGTGTGGTTCTTGTATTTGCCATTGAATTCATTGATACAAAACTTCATATTGACGATCCCGTTGGTGCAAGTTCTGTACATGGTGTATGCGGAATCCTTGGTACATTGCTCACCGGACTGTTTGCCGTTGACGGCGGACTGTTCTACGGCGGTGGCTGGAATTTCTTCGGTGCACAGCTCCTCGGTATTGTCTGCATAGACCTTTGGGCAGCCGTAACAGGAATAATAATGTTCTATACGATAAAGAAAGTAGCCGGACTTCGTGTTGACAGACGTGTCGAGGAAGAAGGACTTGACATATATGAGCATGGCGAGTCAGCCTACAACTAAAAGATTGTGTGTTAGTTTTCAGGGTAACATGATGGACGGAAATTATGATATATCCTGTAAAAAATGCTGGGTTATCATAATTTCCTTACTTTAAACCACGCAGGGCTTTATGGTGTTAGAGCCTTAAAATAGCCTGCGTGGATTATATTTTTAGACGTTTTGGATGTAGATGTGGCGTGTGATTATAAAATAAATATTTAAGACAATCAGTAAAAAACGAAAATATATGTGTGGAATAGTTTCTATATTTAACATAAAGGAGCAGGCCGACAGCCTTAGGCAGAAGGCACTGCGAATGAGTCAGAAAATACGTCACCGCGGTCCTGACTGGAGCGGAATATATTGTGGTGGTTCAGCTATATTGGCCCACGAGCGTCTTTCTATCGTTGATCCTGAATCCGGACGTCAGCCGTTGTATAGTCCGGACAAGAAGCAGGTGCTTGCCGTCAATGGTGAGATATACAATCACCAGGAAATACGTAGGCGTTATGCAGGTAAATACGATTTTCAGACGGGCAGCGACTGCGAGGTGATTTTGGCACTTTATCGTGACAAGGGTACGGATTTTCTTGAAGACCTGAGCGGAATATTTGCTTTTGCGCTTTATGATATTGAGAAAGACGAGTTTCTTATTGCCCGTGACCCGATAGGTGTCATTCCTCTTTATATAGGATACGACAACGATGGAAAAGTGTATGTTGCCAGTGAACTGAAGGCGCTTGAGGGTAATTGCGACCACTATGAGCTGTTTCCTCCAGGGCATTATTATTCAAGCTGTGACAGCAAACCGGTGCGCTATTACACTCGCGACTGGTTCAGTTATGATGCCGTGAAGGATAATGGCGGCAGTGCTGCCGACATACGTTCTGCGCTTGAGTCGGCCGTTAAGCGTCAGCTTATGAGTGACGTGCCTTACGGAGTGCTCCTCAGCGGCGGACTCGATTCGTCAATAGTAAGTGCCATTGCGCGCAAATACGCTTCAAGGCGTGTTGAAGCCGGTGGACGTGAGGATGCCTGGTGGCCGCGCCTGCACTCTTTTGCCGTTGGACTCAAGGGTGCGCCCGACCTTGAGAAGGCCCGTATCGTGGCAAATCATATAGGAACTGTACATCATGAAATAAACTATACCATACAGGAAGGTCTCGACGCAATAAGTGATGTGATATATTTTACCGAGACTTATGATGTTACAACCGTGCGCGCATCTACGCCGATGTATCTGTTGGCGCGTGTGATTAAGAGCATGGGTATAAAGATGGTGCTTTCGGGAGAAGGTGCCGATGAGATATTTGGTGGCTACTTATATTTCCATAAGGCTCCGGATGCCAAGGCTTTTCATGAGGAAACTGTCCGTAAGATTGCTAAACTGAATCTTTACGACTGTCTCCGGGCAAACAAGAGTCTGGCTGCATGGGGTGTTGAAGGACGAGTGCCGTTCCTTGATAAGGAATTTCTTGATGTGGCAATGCGCATTAATCCAAAATTAAAGATGTGTCCGGAAAACACAATAGAAAAGAAAATACTGCGTGAAGCCTTTGCCGACATGCTTCCTGAAAGTATTGTATGGAGACAGAAAGAGCAATTCTCCGACGGCGTAGGATATTCATGGATAGACACATTGAAAAAAATAACCTCCGACCTTGTTAGTGATGAACAAATGGCGCATGCCGCAGAGCGGTTCCCGATAAACCCGCCGCAGAATAAAGAAGAGTATTACTACCGCTCTGTCTTTGCCTCGCATTTTCCGAGTGACAGCGCGGCGCGTACTGTGCCCAGTGTACCTAGTGTTGCATGCAGCACAGCCGAGGCACTCGCCTGGGACAAGTCTTTTCTAAAACTTAACGATCCGAGTGGACGTGCCGTACAAGGTATACATGAACAGGCATATAAATAATGAAGAAAGTGAAGTGAGAAAATTTTTATTGCCGTTTTATGGATATGCTGTTCATAGAGATTAGTGTATCTCATATACCTTGACAACACAAATTGACTTGTGTAATATCTTTTTGTTGACGTGGAGAGCCTTTGCAGGTAGATGCAGGTAGGCTCTCCTTTTTTATGTCGTTGTCTTTTTATTATAGATTATACTTGTTTTAGCAATTGTGGTATATTTCGGTTGCTTTTGTCTTTCTTTAAATGTCTTAGGTGTTTTTCTGTTGTTTTATTGATATAGTCAATTTTATTCAATCGTCTTCCAGTCGCCAATAGTTCCCGTCTCTGACGAGAAACTTGCGCCAATCTTGAACACTTGTCGCTTGTCAGAGTCGTATTCGCGTGCGTAACCTTTTTCCTCTATCTGCTGTAATGCCTCGTCAGCCGTGCCGTCTAGCTTGAACTCAAAGATGTAGACATACTGCGGAGTCTCCACGATGCAGTCGACACGCCCCTGGCTCTGCACTTTTTCTGTGTAGACCGTGTACACGCTGATTAGGCGCATGATTAGATAAAACGTGTATTGGAAATATCTTTCGCGCTCCTTCTCGTCCTCTTTGCGGCGCATTGTATATGGAATACTCGACAGAAAGGACGTGAACAGAGCTTTAATATTGTCCGTCTCACCTTTACGCATAGCCATTACCACATCGCGAATCCATCCTCCTGTCTCTTCCTTAGGCTTAAGATAAGACGATGCAACCATAGTGAGAAATCCGTTCTTCACTTCGTCATTCGGGAAGTCAAGCAGGAAAGTGTTGAAGTCGATGTTATAGTCTTTAATTGTCAGATATCCGCTTTGGTAAATCATTGGCAACGGCTTCTCTACGTCAGCCTTGTAATCGACAAACTCTTCCATGCCGTAATATTTGCCTGTAAGTTCGTTCATGTTTTCGTTAAAATGGCTGAGCAGTCGGATGAGGTATGTGGGAGTGCCGGAGCGGAACCAGAAATCCATAATTCTTCTTTTACTGAAAGCATTGAGCAGACTGAACGGATTGTATATGTCTGTCATCAGGTCGCTGAAGTGATAACCGTCGTATTGCTTTTTCAATCGCAGTTTCATTTCGTCTGTGTCGCATTTGTAATCCTGTGCCATTTCAGCGATAGGCTCTGCAAAATAGCTTTCAAGTTCTTCCTGCGTTATTCCGCACAGCGTTTCGTACCTAATGTCCATGCTTATATCCTCAGGCTGATTGAAACCGCTGAACACGCTTACCTGTGAGAACTTTGTAACGCCTGTAAGCAGAACAAACTGCAGATGCTCGTCTGCGCCCTTGAACACGGAATAGAAAGCTTTAAGCACATTGCGGTGTCTGTCCTCGAGTTGCTGATTCAGGTCGAGCACATCCAGTATCGGCTTGTCGTATTCGTCTATAAGTACCACGGCGCGCCGGCCTGTCTGTAAATGTGCCGTTTTGATTATTTCGGCAAACCGGTCACCATAGCCCAGTTCTCCGTAACGTACAGGCAATCCGTATTGCTTCTCCCATTCAGAAATACAGAAGTTAAGTTTCTGTTCAAGTTCGTCAGGATTGGAGAAGTTTCCTCCGTTGAAATCAACATGAAACACCGGATAAACATTCCAATCCTTTTCAAGCTTGTCAATTGCAAGCCCTTGGAAAAGTTCCTTTCGGCCCAGAAAATAATTCTTTAATGTTGATACGAGCAGACTTTTTCCGAAACGTCTTGGACGGCTGAGAAAATATATACTGCCTTTACTGACAAGCGAATAAATCATGTCAGTCTTGTCGACATAAACATATCCGTCTTCAATAATTCTGTCGAAGCTCTGTATTCCTATAGGGTATTTCATCAGAATGTTCTCCTTTCGTTCCTTTTTTGCCTTTTTGTGCAAAATAGTAGTTTACTATGCAAAGATAGCGAAAGGCGATTGCAATACAAAATAAAACTTGTTTTATTTTTATGGCCGAGCCGCATCCTGTTTTATTTAATAAAGTATGTTGTACCGAATTTTGTTTTAATCCGACAGAGAAATTATATTTAAGAATGTCTTTATATTGGCAATCCTATTTTTGCGTAAAAATAATAGGATAAAACGCAGAATAAAGCGAATCTGAGCATTCTCACTGACGGTCAGAGGGTTTGGCTTCGGGTGGCACAGAATGACATAAGGGCGGAAAAACGAATTTAGGCGGATTGCAGCAACAGATGCACTTCCAAACCATTACCCGACACCTGATGCACATTTAACACTAACGGTCTCTATTTCTGCGTTCTGCGTAGGTT
>ENA-ORSJ01000189-ORSJ01000189.1-human-gut-metagenome-genome-assembly--contig:-NODE-189-length-71203-cov-16.491890_pt1 | contig 71203 bp, 73 predicted proteins | sample MGYA00242191_ERZ509158 | MGnify/ENA primary metagenome ERZ509158 (study PRJEB26280, sample SAMEA2338623) | human gut metagenome | biome: human gut; feature: human-associated habitat; material: faeces...
GCGACGCTCTTCAGCCTGGGCGTCTGCCTCTACGTGACGCTGCGCCACGACTTCCGTCCCGAGCACTTCGTCCACGGCGAGCTGCACGTGAGCGAAATCGGCCATACGCTGATGAGCACCGCGAAGTACGGCTACGCCCTCCCGTTCGAGGTCATCAGCATCCTGCTGCTGGCCTGCATCGTGGGCGGCATCCTCATCGCCCGCAAACGTTAAACTCCAAAGCCTGCGACTATGATACACATGGAATATTACCTCATCCTCTCGACCATCATGATGTTCGTGGGGCTGTACGGTTTCGTCACGCGGCGCAACCTGCTGGCGATGCTCATCTCGGTCGAGCTGATTCTCAACTCGGTCGACATCAACTTCGTGGTCTTCAACCGCTTCCTCTTTCCGGAGCACCTCGAGGGCTTCTTCTTCACGCTCTTTGCCATCGGCATCAGCGCGGCCGAGACGGCCGTGGCCATCGCCATCATCATCAACATCTACCGCAACATCCGCAACATCCGCGTCAAGAGCCTGCGCGAAATGAAGTGGTAAGCGCACCGAAAAACGTCTTCCTATGGAATATACGATTCTCATCCTGTTGCTTCCGCTGCTGAGCTTCCTCTTCCTGGGGCTCTTCGGCATGAAGCTCAAACCCGCCGCCGCGGGGGCCGTCGGAACGGCCGTGGTGGCCGTCGTGGCGCTGGTGAGCTACTGGACGGCCGCCGTCTACTTCGGCGCCGGCCGCGATGCCGCGGGCCTCTATCCGACCCTCATCGCGTGGAACAGCGTCTGGCTCCCCATCAGCGAGACGCTGCACATCGACCTGGGCGTGCTGCTGGACCCCATCTCGGTGATGATGCTCGTCGTCATATCGACCGTCTCGCTCATGGTCCACATCTACTCGTTCGGCTACATGAAGGGCGAGCGGGGCTTCCAGCGCTACTACGCCTTCCTGTCGCTCTTCACCATGAGCATGATGGGTCTGGTCGTGGCGACGAACATCTTCCAGATGTACATCTTCTGGGAGCTGGTGGGCGTCAGCTCCTACCTGCTCATCGGCTTCTACTATACGAAGCCCGAGGCGATTGCCGCCTCGAAGAAGGCCTTCATCGTGACGCGCTTCGCCGACCTGGGCTTCCTCATCGGCATCCTCGTCTACGGCTACTACGCCGGCACCTTCTCCTTCACGCCCGACGCGCGGCTGCTCGCCTCGGCCGGCGTGATGATACCTCTGGCACTGGGGCTGATGTTCGTCGGCGGCGCCGGCAAGAGCGCCATGTTCCCGCTCCACATCTGGCTGCCCGACGCCATGGAGGGCCCGACGCCCGTCTCGGCGCTCATCCACGCCGCGACGATGGTCGTTGCGGGCGTCTACCTGGTGGCGCGCATGTTCCCCCTCTTTGTGGGCTACGCCCCCGAAGTGCTCCACTGGACGGCCTACGTCGGCGCCTTCACGGCCCTCTACGCCGCCGCGGTGGCCTGCGTGCAGAGCGACATCAAGCGCGTGCTGGCCTTCAGCACCATCTCCCAGATTGGCTTCATGATTGTGGCGCTGGGCGTCTGCACCTCGGCCGACCCCCACGCCGGAGGTCTGGGCTACATGGCCTCGATGTTCCACCTCTTCACCCACGCCATGTTCAAGGCGCTGCTCTTCCTCGGCGCCGGCTGCATCATCCACGCCGTCCACTCCAACGAGATGTCGGCCATGGGCGGCCTGCGGCACTACATGCCCCTGACGCACGTGACCTTCCTGGTGGCCTGCCTGGCCATCGCCGGCATCTGGCCTCTGAGCGGCTTCTTCTCGAAGGATGAAATCCTCTCGGCCTGCTTCGCCTTCAGCCCCGTGATGGGCTGGGTGATGACCCTCATCGCCGGCATGACGGCCTTCTACATGTTCCGCCTCTACTACGGCATCTTCTGGGGCCGCGAGAACCGCGAGCTCCACGCCGCCCACACGCCCCACGAGGCCCCCTGGACGATGACCCTGCCGCTGGTGGTGCTCGGCGCCGTGACGCTCGTTGCGGGCTGGCTCCCCTTCGGACACTTCGTCTCCTCCAACGGCACGTCGTACGACATCCACATCGAGGGGAGTGTCGCCGCGCTGAGCCTCTGCGTGGCCCTCGCGGGCATCGCGCTGGCCACCTGGATGTACGCCCGCGAGAAGCAGCCCGTGGCCGACCGCCTGGCCGACCGCTTTGCGGGGCTCCACCGCGCGGCCTACCACCGCTTCTACATCGACGAGGTCTACCAGTTCATCACCCACCGCATCATCTTCGGCTGCATCTCGACCCCCATCGCCTGGTTCGACCGCCACGTGGTCGACGGCTTCCTCAACCTGCTGGCCACGGCGACGCAGAGCGCCTCGTGGGCCATCCGCGAGATGCAGAGCGGCAGCGTGCAGCGCTACTGCATCTGGTTCCTCGGCGGCGCGATGGGCTTCACGCTGCTCCTGTTGTTAATCTGCTAAAACGAGTCGCACTATGAATATGTTATCCCTGTTCCCCGCCATCCCGCTGCTCATGATGCTGGGCCTCTGGCTCTCGAAGAGCACGCGGCAGATTCATGCCGTCATGGTGACGGGCGCCTCGCTGCTCCTGGCGCTGGCCGTGCTGCTGGTCTTCCGCTACCTCGGACTGAGGGAGGCGGGCGAGAGCGCCGCCATGCTCTTCACGGAGAGCCACGTCTGGTATGCGCCGCTCAACATCCACTATGCGGTGGGCGTCGACGGCATCTCGGTGGCCATGCTGCTGCTCTCGGCCATCATCGTCTTCACGGGCACCTTCGCCTCGTGGCAGATGAAGGACCAGGTCAAGGAGTACTTCCTCTGGTACTGCCTGCTGAGCGTCGGCGTCTTCGGATTCTTCATCTCGGTCGACCTCTTCACGATGTTCCTCTTCTACGAGGTGGCGCTCATCCCCATGTACCTGCTCATCGGCGTCTGGGGCAGCGGCCGCAAGGAGTACTCGGCCATGAAGCTCACGCTGATGCTCATGGGCGGCTCGGCGCTGCTGCTCATCGGCATCCTGGGCATCTACTTCGGCTCGGGCGCCACGACGATGAACATCGAGGAGATTGCCGCGCTGCACAACATCCCCCTCTCGCTGCAGCGCATCTGGTTCCCGCTCGTCTTCGTGGGCTTCGGTGTGCTGGGGGCCCTCTTCCCCTTCCACACGTGGAGCCCCGACGGCCACGCCTCGGCCCCGACGGCCGTCTCGATGCTTCACGCCGGCGTGCTGATGAAGCTGGGCGGCTACGGCTGCTTCCGCGTGGCGATGTACCTGCTGCCCGACGCGGCGCAGGAGCTGAGCTGGATATTCATCATCCTGACCACCATCTCGGTGGTCTACGGCGCCTTCTCGGCCTGCGTACAGACCGACCTGAAGTACATCAACGCCTACTCGTCCGTCTCGCACTGCGGACTGGTGCTCTTCGCCATCCTGATGATGAACACCACGGCCTCGACCGGCGCCATCCTCCAGATGCTGAGCCACGGTCTGATGACGGCCCTCTTCTTCGCCCTCATCGGCATGATTTACGGCCGCACCCATACGCGTGACGTCCGCCAGCTGCGCGGCCTGATGCGCGTGATGCCCTTCCTGGCCGTGGGCTACGTCATCGCCGGTCTGGCCAACCTCGGACTGCCGGGTCTGAGCGGCTTCGTGGCCGAGATGACCATCTTCAACGGCGCCTTCATGCACGACGACACCTTCCACCGCGTGGTGACCGTCATCGCCTGCACCTCGATTGTCATCACGGCGGTCTACATCCTGCGCGTCATCGGCCGCATCCTCTACGGCACGTGCGAGAACCCCGAACATCTGAAGCTCTCCGACGCCACGTGGGACGAGCGTGTGGCGGTCATCTGCCTCATCGTCGCCGTGGCCGGTCTGGGTCTGGCGCCGATGTGGGTCAGCGACATGCTCCGCTCGAGCGTCTCGGAAATCGTAGCGCACCTAATCAACTAAGTCGTTTATGGAATACAGCAACATATTCACCTACATGCAGGCCGAGCTCTCGCTCATCGCGGTCATCGTCCTGCTCTTCTTGTACGACCTGATTGCCGGTGAGCGCGGCCGCCGCCACTTCGCTGCGGTAGCCTGCTCGCTGCTCACCCTCTCCATCCTGTTCAACATCGTTCCCCGCGGGGAGTCGTGCGACCTCTTCGGCGGGATGTTCCGCTACGTGCCCATGCACACGGTCATCAAGAGCGTCCTTGCAATCGGCGCTCTGGTGGTCTGCATGCAGGCCACCACGTGGCTGCGGCGCGAGGATACGGCCCACAAGCAGGGCGAGTTCTACGTGCTGACGCTCTCGACGCTGCTGGGCATGTACTTCATGATTGGCGCGGCCAACTTCCTGCTCTTCTTCATCGGGCTCGAGCTGGCCTCGGTGCCGATGGCCTGCCTGGTCGCCTTCGACAAGTACAAGCACTACTCGGCCGAGGCGGGTGCCAAATACATCCTCTGCGCCCTCTTCTCGAGCGGTCTGATGCTCTACGGCATCTCGTTCCTCTACGGCACCACCGGCACGCTCTACTTCGACGACATGGTGCCCCTCATCACCGGCTCGCCGCTTCAGATTATGGCGCTGGTCTTCTTCTTCGCCGGTCTGGGCTTCAAGCTCTCGCTCGTGCCCTTCCACCTCTGGACGGCCGACACCTACCAGGGAGCCCCCACGGCAGTGACCTCCTACCTCTCGGTGGTCTCGAAGGGTGCCGCGGCCTTCGTGCTGATGGCCATTCTCGTGAAGGTCTTCGCCCCGATGCTCCACGAGTGGCGGACGCTGCTCTTCTGGGTCATCATCCTCAGCATCACGGTGGCCAACCTCTTCGCCATCCGGCAGCAGGACCTCAAGCGCTTCATGGCCTTCTCCTCCATCTCGCAGGCGGGCTACATCATGCTGGGCGTCATCGGAGGCACGGCCTTCGGCATGACCTCGCTGGTCTTCTACGTGCTGGTCTACCTGGCGGCCAACCTGGCCGTCTTCGGGGTCATCTCGGCCGTGGAGCAGCACAGCGGCAAGGTGCTGCGTGAGGACTACAACGGCCTCTACCGCACCAATCCGCGCCTTACGCTGGTCATGACGCTGGGACTCTTCTCGCTGGCGGGCATTCCCCCCTTCGCGGGCTTCTTCTCGAAGTTTTTCATCTTCGCCGCCGCCTTCCGCGAGGGCTTCTACGTGCTGGTCTTCATCGCGCTGCTCAACACGGTCATCTCGCTCTACTACTACCTGCTGGTGGTCAAGGCGATGTACATCGTCCCCAACGAGCGCCCCATCGCAACGTTCCGCAGCGACGGCTATACGCGCGCGGCGCTGGTGCTCTGCCTGGCGGGCGTGCTGCTGCTGGGTCTGGTGAGCGCCGTCTACGACGGCATCGGGCTGCACGCCTTCGGCATGTAGGCGCCCGAGCCTGTGCGTCCCGCGTCTGAGCCTGCGTTTTGCCCCCGCTCCCGCGTTTTGCCCCCGCTCCCGCGTTTTGCCCCCGCTCCGGCCACCCCTGCGTCGGCCTCTTCCGCCCGCATGCGCGGCCGTTCGGGCCCGGCAAACCGACAACAAACCGACAACGGAAAACCCCCGGCATGGTTCCATGCCGGGGGTTTTCGTCTTTGTCTGCGGCCTTCCGCCCGGGGTCAACCGGAGGCGGGGTGCCGCGGCGCCGCATCAATAGTCGGCGTCGGTCAGGTCGTTGGTCTCCGAGCCCGAGTATTTGGTCATCGGACCCTCCCACTCGATGAGTACGGTGCTCTGCGTACCCTCCTTGGTGGAGGAGTAGTTGCTGAAGCGGCCGTAGTCAACCATGCGGAAGGTGATTTTCCACGTCTTGTCGTCGTTCTTGACAACGGTCACCTTCACGTCGTCCGGGCAGCGGTAGGTCCAGCTGCCGAACATCTGGTAGTTCTCGAAGTACTCGGTGAGGTAGAGCTTGTCCTTTTCGGTCTTGTACTTGAAGTTCCAGTGGAGCTCCTCGTCGCCCGACGCCAGGTCGAGTTCGCCGTCGGTCGGAACGGCCGACGCGCTGAGCATCAGCTGCGGGATGGTGTAGGTGTCGGTGATGCTCGTCGTCTCCCCGCCCGCAGGACGGAAGTAGAAGAAGTAGGCGTCGAAGGTCGCGCCGCCATATGCCGGGTCACCGCCGCGCAGCTTGTAGTTCTTCTGCATGCGCATCTCGACCGAAATCAAATCCTTGTCCACATGGGTGGTCGTACCGTCGGCCGCCGTGAGGGTGAAGTGCGAACGGAAGGGGGCCACGGGGGTCATGTCGGGCTCCTGGCTCATCGGCGTGGTGACACCCGACCACTCACCCTCGAGCTTCGGCCCGTCGGGGAAGGACACCTCGAAGCTCAGATAGAGCTTCTTGCCGTCGCTCGTGCGGGCGACGGTGAGCGAACCGCTCATCCCCTCGCTGACCTTCGAGTTGTCGTAGGTCTTGTAGGCCTCGTAGTCGAAAATCCGGGCGCGGAATGCCGAGATGTCGAACGTGCCGCCCTGGAGCTGTTTGGCCGTGAGGGTCAGCGCTGCGGCGTAGTGGCCCTGCTGGAGCTCCTCGGGCTCTGCGGCATCGACCTGGCCGAAGAGCAGGACGTTCGAGACGCCCGTGGTGGCGAAAATCTTCGTCAGCGCCTTCTCCTCGGCATTGCCCGCCTCGGTGACGCGGATGAAGTCGGCGCTCTCGAAGCCCTCGCTGAAGCCGCCTTCATAGTCGGCGCGCAGCCGTCGGCCGCTCTGCTCGGCATCGAGCGTGAGGGTCAGTTTGCCCTGGGCGTTGATTCCAATATGGAGGGTTCCGGTCGTTCCCTGGCTGCTGGTGAAGCCGCCGCAGCTGACCTTTACCTTCGACGGGTCGGCCGTCGAGAGGTCAATCTCCGAGGCATCGATGCCGTCGCTCAGCACCACCGTCAGGCCGTCGGCCCCCTCGGTGGGCTCCGTCAGCCCGGTGCGGGCATAGAAGGTGTAGGTGGTAGTCCCCTTGGCGGGAGCCTTCCATACGATGGCGCTGCCGATGGAGGTGGGTACCTCGTCGAGCTCGTACTCGTTCTCGAGCACGGGCAGCGTCGCCTTGTTGCAGGTGCCGTCGTAGCCGGCGCGCAGCGTGCGGCCGTCGGAGTGTTGGAGCTCAATGACGAGCTTCAGCGCGGCCGAAGCCTCCGTGTAGCCCACCTCGAGCGAGAGCGACTTGACGGCGAACATCGTGTGTTCGTTGACCGTCAGACCGCCGTACGCGAACTCGAAGTTGTCGGCATCGGGGTAAATCTTCCCCTTGGGGTCGGCCACCGTCACACGCAGGTAGTCGCCCGCGGCCTCCATCTCCTCCATGCCGGTGATGCCCGACGTGGGCGAGAGGTAGAAGGCATAGTTGTCGTTGTCGTCCATCTCGTAGATGGCCGAACGTATCTCAACGGGGTTTGCTCCGTTGAGCTCAATCTGGTTGTTCAACGCTACGGGTGGCGGCGCGGTTGTACCCTCGTCGTTGTCGTCCGTGCAGGCCGCGAAACTTCCTGCAGCCAGTAATGCTACGCTCCATGTCAGGACGCGGAGTCCCGACCAGTAACTGCTTTTCATGCTGTATTGTTTTTGGGGGTGAAAAAGGGAGTGCGGGTGCGGACGACATCCGCACTCCCCGAAAGGGTTTCTCGTATGGAATGCTAACGGAAGCGGACGCGCTCGACGGGTCTGCGGTCAAGCGGCAGGGTCACGTAGTCGCGCAGCCCCTCGACGGGCTTCATGTGGCGGAGCGTCTGCTGCTCGGCCTTCACCGAGGCGCCGTCCGACTCATCGCCGCCGGCACTGCCGCTCGATGCGGAGTCTTCCTCATCGAAGTGCTTGCCCGAGTCGGCCACCGGCGTGTCGGAGCCGCCCAGTACGACCGGTCCGGTCCACGAGCCGGTAATCTTGTGGTGCAGCACATCCTCGCCGTTGACTTCGAAGGTGTACCAGTTGTCGCCGCCGTCGGCCTTCGTGATGGTGACGGTGCCTTCGTAGAGGCTTGCGTAACCGGTCATCGAGGGGATGTTGAGCCAGCCGTTCTGTACCATGTAGTTGGGGTCATGGTAGTAGCGGGGCTTGCCGTTGCCGATAGCGCTGGAGATGTAGAGCCAGCGGGTGCCGATATGGTCCGAGGCCTGGTAGCCGCGGTAGCAGGCTCCGGGCTGGAGCGTGTTCAGGTAGCGGTTACGCGTGATGGTGTAGGTACCCGTCGTAATCTTGTCCTGGTCGCCCGGCTCGACGAGCAGGTCGAGGCGGATGATGTCACCCTCGTGGAGTTTGCCCGGGTCGACGTATTCGCCCGTCGGGTCATGCTCGTAGGTGCCCGTCGCCAGACCGATGTCGATATACTGGTAGCCGCACGGCGCGATGGCGGCCGGCTGGCCGATGGTGGTGATTTCATCCACGGGGATGTATCCCATGCCGGCGACATAAATCTCCGTCTGCGGGTAGCAGCGGGCCTGCTGGATGTAATCCACGTCGAGGTGCAGGTCCTCGGTCAGCGTCGACGAACCGTCGTTGTCGTTGTCGTTGGACTGGTCCGTGAGGAAGACGTCGCCCGTGAAGCTGCCCTTGATGGCATAGCCGGTCTGGGCCTCCAGGTCGAAGGTGATTTCGTACTCCGAGCCGCCGAGCTCCTTGACGTCAATCGTTCCGTCGTTGGCATAGGCGTAGTAGCCCGTCTCGGTGCTCGAGTCTCCCGTGACGCCGTAGGTGCCGAAGGGGAGAACCAGGCCCATGATTTCCAGCTCGGTAACCGGAGCCCAGGTCCCCTGTTCAATCTCCGAGAGGTTCGAGGCCGTGGTGCGGGTGTAGTGGTCCTCCACCAGCTTGCGCTCCGTTTTGGGGTTGAGGAACTTCGTGCTGGCGAGGAGCATTCTGACGGCCATGCCGCCCTCCTCGTTGTTGTCGCTCGCCTCGTCGTAGATGACCACCTCCGAAAGGCCGCTGCCGCTTTCGAACAGGTCGCCGTGGTAGATGCCCTCGGCGTAGAAGCCCTCCAGCTCGATGTCGGCCATCAGATGGGGATTCGTGGGCATCGCCAGGCCGTAGCCCACGCGCAGGTCGCCCGTGAACGAAACCTGGTGCTCGGCGCCGTTGCCGTCGATGAAGGCGGTGGTGATGGTGGTGATGGTGCCTTCACGCGTGATGACCACGTCGCTCGTGAGGGGCATCTGCTGGTAGCCTCCCGCATCGTCGGCCTGGAGCATGAAGCTGTTGGTGGAGTGATAGGTGTGGTCGCCGTAGCGGACGCTGTTCTTGAAGGTTCCCGTGGGGAAGGTCCGCCACTCGTCGCCGCTGTCGAAGTAGCAGTCCAGCACCAGTGCGTAGCCAGCGCTCCTGAGCGAGAACTGCGTGCCCTGGTAAATCGAGAAGGGGGCGTTGCCCACGGCGATGTAGTAGTCGTTGGTGCCGGCACCGCTCTGGCCGATGTACCAGCTGAAAATCGGGGTGTCGAGCTCGACGGCGGGACCCTGCTCGCGCTCCTCGGTGATGCGGATGCAGGTGCCTTCGTAGTTGGCGTCGAGCGTCTGGCCGTTGGCCGTCTCGACCTTGGCCTCCATCTTCACCTCGGTAAGCGAGGGCAGACGCAGCTGCAAGGAGCTCGAGACGATGTTGCCGGCCGTCGATGCCGATACGGTTATGTCTTTGTAGACCAGCTCATTGCCTGCGGCCGTGAGGTCGATGTCTCCCGACGGGAGCGCGGTGATGATGCGCAGGTAGTCGTCGGCCTGCCACATGGCTTCGAGCGTGGTGATGCCCTCCGAGGGCGAGAAGTAGAAGGTATAGGTGGTCTCCACCTCGTCGTAGACGTAGAGTGCCGAGCCGAAGGGCTGCACCTTGTTGTTGTAGGCAAAGGAGTTTTCGGGGACGACTACAGGTCCTCCGTCCCCGTTTTCGTCGTTCTTTTCGCACGACGTGAGGAGTGTGCTGAAGGCTCCCGTGAGGAAGAGCAATAGAAATAGAGTTTTTTTCATAGACTGAGAAAATTTGGACGGCCTTTCGGCCGGGGGTTTGTCTGTTTCATGCCGCCGTTCGTGGAGACCGGCTGTGGTTTCCCGACGCGCGGGAAGCCGTCTGTTTCGGTTGAATGGAGGAGGGGGCGGTGTCGTCGTTCTGTTGCGGGCGGATGGTTCGGGACAGACGGGCAGCCTGCACCGCACCTCTTCGCCGGGTTGCCGGTGCAAAGGGCCTCAAGTGCCGTTTTGTACCAATCGAAGAATCCGAATTCCGCCGTGAAACCGTGCCTGCACCTTCGTGTCAGCCGAGGTTCTCAAACAAAAATCAAAATTAGAAAACAAATGTGGAAAAAGTATAATCGCGAAAACGAAACGTACAACTTTTCAAAACGAAACGTACAATTTCCACGTTTTTTCGCACTTGCAAAATAAAGGCGTTTAATCACCATTTCAACGGTCATTAAACGCCTTTTAATTGTCGTCTGATGTTCTCCTTTTACCCTTTCACGAGCATCATGTCCGTGAAACCTGCGTTGTAGTTCAAATTATTGTAACGCTTGTGTATTTCCGCGTCCTTGAACGGGTTTCCAAGCGATGCTGCGTTGTCATTCAGCCACCAACAAAGCTCGACAATTTGCGACTTGTTGCTCGTGAAGTAAATGTACCTCGTTTCTACAAGCAACTTCAACACATCCAAATAATCGCCCAGTTTCCAATAGCATTCATACGAGCCGACTTCCGTTGACAAATAAGGCGGGTCAATCAGGAACAAAGTCCTTTTCTTGTCCGGAAATGCGGCGAAAACCTCCCTGTAATCAGCGTGGACGACTTCAAGACCGTCCAAATAGCCGTCAACTTCGTAATCGGACAATCTCATCACGTTGTACATCGTCTGCTTTGTCAGTCCTTGGTATGTCGTGACCCATTTGCCGCTGAAAAGTATCGACGCACTCAGCGTGATATAATCGACATGACAGCCTTTTTCCTCATATTCCGATATTATCGACAGCATCTTGTCGCGCTGTTCCTTTGGCACACGTTTGTTTGGCGGTACTGTGGCCATTATAGGACGCAAACGACGCAATATCTCATTGGTTACGGACACATTTGCCAGCCTGTCGCAAAAGCCGTCAAAATCGTTATAAACAACCCTTTTCTCCGGGCATTCGCGCTTCGCCACATGCGCAAGCAAGCCGCTTCCACCGAAAAGGTCAACAATCACGTCCACATCGCCAAACTGCTTCAGCACCTCCTTGAAGTCGCGAACGAAACGCCTTTTCTGCCCCATGAATGGCAAAGGCGCAGATGAATATGTCTTATACATTCAACACAAACCTCACATCTGTTTCGCCTGCAAGCAGGCGGCTGGTGTTTTCCTTGTTGGTTTCATAGATATGCACATTGCCGAAACCAATGGATATGGACTTCAAAGGCAGGTCAATCTGCCGCGCCATCAAATACAAATGGTAAATGTCAGACGGCAGGCCAAGGTTCGCATCGGAACTACGCTGGTAGGCTGTCACCACCAGTTCGCCACCGTCTATCTGGAACTGCACGAGGCTCATGCAGGGGGCTTGGTTGGTCTCCACGCCCGTTTCGCCCAAAAACAGCACATAATTCTTGCTGTTGCGCTTTTCCCTGTTGATTTGCTCAATCAGTGGCGGCAGCCTTTCCATGTAGGTGGGATAACTGTTTATGAGCGTCCGCCCGCAATAGTCCCACCAAGTAATGCCCGCCTCATGGTATTTCTCCACATTGCGCTCACCCTGCATGAAAAGCTGTAATTCACGGCGCAACTTTTTCCGGGCAAGGTCGCGGCTCTCGAAGATGTCGAGCAAGTCGGACGGGGTCAACATCAGATGTTCATTAAGGAGGTACTTTATCCTGCCTTTTTTGTTGTCTTGCGTCTTGCCGGATACGAGTATCTTATCCAGCAACTCAAAATACTTGTTCATTCATATATTGATTATTTCAACGCAAATTTAACGCCCCTTGAACAGGCGGAAGAATATGCGGACTGCATCACACTGCATCCGCCGTGCAGTCGCTCCCGAAACGCTTAATGATGTCGTACGCCTTGCGCTCACAAACACCGTATTTGTCCGACAAGTGCAGGACGATATATGTCACCTTATCGCCCGACCTTTTCATGCGCTCGTATTCGTCATACAGGTCAATATAGCGGCAGTCCTCCGGCTTGAAGCCTATCCGACAGAGCCTTTTTATCAGTTCCCTGTTAAATTTGAGTATCTCAAAAACCGTCATTCTACATATTTTTGCTACTTTTGTATTGCCAATCACTCTTTACGATAAAACACCTAAGCTGCGCAGCAGAGGGTATTGCCCCCGGTCATGCGCGGCTTAGGTGTCGTTGTTAAAGGAGTGATTGGCGTTGCTTATTTAACAGGCCGGGGGCTTTTTTATGCACCCCGGTAACGATTGCTCCTTTCAAATTTGCCTTTTCCCGGTCAAATGCGTTGCTTATTTAACAGGCCGGGGGCTTTTTTATGCACCCCGGTAACGATTGCTCCTTTCAAATTTGCCTTTTCCCGGTCAAATGCTTATCTTTGCATCAGTTTTAGGAGTATCTCATAACTCATCTCGTTTTTGTAGTTTCACGTTAAGAACACTGGTTTGTTAGCTGCGGCGACGTGCGACCCCTGTCCCATCCGTTGGGACTCGCAAAATGCCGAGACTCAACCCTCAAAATCAAGCCGGGAGTGTTCCCGTTGTAGGGTTCTGCATCGTTTGAACGTCCCTTAGCAAGATGAAAATGCCCCGTGAGGCCAAGTGTGCCTCCAAACAGATGCATTTTCTTTGATGACCCGTTATTTGACGGTGATTCCCCGAATGGCTTACATTGTGTTACGACCGCAGGGACTTGAAAGAGGAGTTGTCGCCCCTCTTTTTTTTATTCCATCGAGAAAGACCGATACCATACCGTTTTACCGAATGTGCCATCTTCGGATTTAGGCCGTTTCCGGGCAATCCTGTACTTCATACGCACCATTTCCCCACCGGCATCTTTCGAGCCGTTTGAAGCGTAATGCGCCGCTTGTATGGCGATGCTAACATACCCGGTAGTTTGCCGTCCTTTGGCTTTTCCCTCGGCGACCTTGTTCCTCATGCCCTGCACCTTGAACAGGCGTGCGCCGCTGACTGACGGCAATTCCTTTATCAGCGAATTGCAGAGTGTGGAAAGTTCGCGGTCTATCAGGTTGCCATCAACAGCACGGTCAGCCACTTCCACGCACTTAGGCACATACCATTTGTTGGCCTCGCCCATTGACAGGACGATGCCCTTGTAATGTACATACTGTGTCTTGGGCTGTCGTTTCTCACGCTTGCCCCTGTTTTGCGTGTATGCATTGCTGCCACCTGTCCTGCGGAACTTCGACCTCTTCTTCTTGCGCAACAGCACGATACTCGTGTCCGCCGGAAGGTAGCCGTGCCGCAGATACACAGTGCCGCGCACTATTTTCGCCTCTATGTGCAGGTTTTCCGTCACTTTCGACCATTCGCCCCACGAGCCGGAAAACAAACGCACATACCTCATGTTGTCGGGCAGGGTCAGTTCCTGTTGTATGGCCGTACCCATCTTTCTGACGAATATGCTGTACCGCGTACTTCCGAACATCGTTATGCTGCTCTCGCACGACACAAGACAGGGGGTGCGCAGATTGTCGAGCTGCGATTGTGTCAGCCCTGTCACGGACAGCGAGGACAGTTTCTGCTCCATCACGTCCTGCAAGTATTTAAGCACCGTTTCCGGCATCTGCTTGATTTGGGCGTTCAGCGCGGTATTGGTGGCAAAATTGTTGAACTGGTTGATTTCGTATGCCTCCGATTCACTCTTGGTGGGCGAAAGGGCTGCCGTCCTGACTGTCCGGGCATCCTTGTAGGTTTCGCCGTCCGCCGTGATGTCCTGCTTCTCCGTCTTGACCACGACATATTTCATGCGGTCGGACATGGCCGGTGATGCGGGCAGTGTGAACACTTCCCCGTCGATGACCACGCAACCGGTACTCGTACCGTCCGGGGCTTTCAGGATATAACGGTTGCCGCCTATGAGCGACAGGTTCTGCAATAGCAATATCTGCGACTGTATGAAGTCGAGGGCTTGCGTTGAAAGAGGGTATTTGCCCACGCCGCCCGTGGTCGTCTGTGTACTGATATAAGATGCTGTTTTCATTCCTGTTTCCTGATTATGCGCTCTGCGATATGTAGATGGCGCGTTTTGATATGAGTTTATATTTGTCCACCAAGGCTTTCACCGCCTCCAATTGGGTATCATAGATGTCTGCCGGTACGCTCACGACAAAGTCGTTCTGCGCCTCGTTCAGCATCAGCTCGTTGTAAACCACCGGCACGTTTTCCGTGTCACTGTCGTTGTCCTCGCCAAGGGTCAGGGGGATTTTCTCCCCTGTTTCCGATATGGCGTACAGCCACTCGCCCTCACGCACCACCGACATGATTTCAAACTTACCGCCGCCGGTACTCTTGAAATGGTCATTAAGGCAGGCGCGGAGGTAGCACACCTGACCGTTGTGCGTGAGCCGGTAGATGTGTTCCGACCTTGCCGAGAGGAAACGGCTGTAAAGGCTTTCAAACGGGGCAAGGGCGGCACGGAGCAGCCCGAACAGCAGGGGTTTACGCAAATGGTAAGGCAACAGCTGCAAGGCAAGGCGTTTGTAGTCTATCGTGAACATCATTCTATCTTGCTGTATTGTTCATATACCACGGCCAAATCATTTATCTTGTAATAACCGCTATATGGGCGGTTATAGCCTATAACGGGAGTCCATGAGGACGATGAATGCGGCTTAACGGTAAGGCTCGTTATATCAGCCACCTCGACCCCTCTGACTGCCGTTATTGCCGCAAGCAAATCGGACTTTCTCAAGACTCCGTCAAACGGCAGGCTTGTAATCGTGGAGCGCACGGCATCTTCAACCGGCTTGCTTCCATCAATCAACGAAACGCCCTCCGCGGACAGCAATGTCGGGTCATAGTACACGACTATTTTCATCTTCATGTCATCGGCCTCCTCGTTGCGTATCTGCACAGAAACGCCCGCGTCCTTGATTTCGTTGATGTAGGAGTTAAGGGCTGAGAACTGGCTATCGGTCAGCAGGCATGGGCTGCCCTCCTTCTCCCCGGCGACTTTCAGATATACAACCGTGTTGCTTTCGGTGGCCACGGCATACTTGACCACACGCGCCGCGTCGATGTCCGTTTCGGACATTCCCGTGGTGTCATAATAGTCGGTGTCCGTGACCAGCCTGTAACCGAACATGAATGCCTTGGCCTTGTTCACATACCACCGCAGGGTGTGCGGTTCGAGCTGTTCGATACGGTCGTCCACCTCTTCGGTGTGGGCATCGAACAACTTTTCCAATGTCCACAAGGCCACGGCAAACACATAAAACAGGATATTCTCGATGCTGACGGGGCTGAACTGCTGGTCAAAGGTTTTCTTGCCGTCCAGACCGTAAGCGGATATGACGGCACGTTCCTTGATGAACGTGTCCGCCATATCTTTCTTGATTTCCGCTATCGTCCGTGCCACTCAGCGGTAGTAGTTAAATGGTACGGCCAAGCAATTCATCGACTGCCGCCTTGCACTGCGCACGGCATGTCTTGTAGTTCTCCAGCTCCTCGGCATGTACTTCCGTGTCGCCGTCGTTGGCGAGGATGGCTATCTGCGCGTCGATGTCAAACGACAGGCCGATAAGCCCAGCTATGAACTTATCCCGGCGGTTCGCGTCCGTCACGCCGCTCGCGGCTATCTTGGTAGAGCCGTCCGCCTCCTCGCCCGTGTATGAATAGCCTTGCACGGTTTCACCGGGCTGGCCGTCCTCGCCGGGTGTCTGGAACTCCGCCTCCTGTTCGTTCAGGTAAAGCAGAAAATGGTCGTCATCGTATTTTACGAATGTCTTTCTTTCAGCATAATTTACAGTGTTCATTCTCTTTTGTCATTGGTCGGGATCGACTATGCTGTAAAAGCACCGCTTGCCGTCGTTCCCGATGGATTGTTTGATAATCTTGGCGGCAACAGGCTCCGTAAGTTCCACTCCGTCCAACTGCCGCATCAGGGCTTTCGACCCGGTGAAGGTGATATGCTTGACCCAGCCATATACCGGCTGGCCGTCGTCATCCACCACCGTGCCCTGCTCGTCCGTCAGCGGCTCGTAAATCTCATATTGAAGCGTCAGCATCTCGCCGTCATACTTCGACTGCGCAATCTCATACGCCGTCAGATGGATTTCCCTGTTAAGGATGGTGTCGATGTGGTACTTGCTGCCTGTCAGCTTGCCTTGTTTCGGTTTGATGTCACTAAATTTTTTCATGCCTAAAATATCGATTAAATGTTTACTGTCGCAATGCACCATGAAGCCGAGCCGCGAGGCCACCTTCAGGCGTATCTCCTCATTCGCCAGCCCTGCCTTGCGCAGCTTCGCCACCTCGCGGCACAGGGCTTTCTTGTTGCGCTTGCGGGCGAGGCAGTGGGTACGGTATATGACATAGCCCACGAAGTCGATGCCCCGGCTGTCAACCGGGAACACCTGATAGTTCCGCTTCATGTCGAGCAGCCGGTCGTTGTTCAGGTAGTCGTTGATATACACCAAGACACCGTGAAGGAACGGCTTGCTGCCGGACAACACGACCATGTCGTCGGCATAGCGGTAATAATACCGCACACCGGCGAACTCTTTAAGCCTGTGGTCAAGTTCCGACAGGTACAGGTTGGCGAAATGTTGGGAGATGTAATTGCCGATGGGTACGCCATCGGCGGAGTCGATGATGCCGTCGAGCAGCCACAGCATGTCGGGGTCTTTGATTTTCTTCCGCACGACCATTTTCAATGTGTCGTGGTCGATGCTCGGATAGAACTTGCGCACATCCAGTTTGAGGCAGTAGCGTGTTCCTTCCGGGTCGTCCCGGAGGTCTTTGCGCAATTTCCGCAACAGGGAATGGATGCCGCGCCCCTTGATACAGGCATAGGTGTCGGCGGTGAAAGTAGGAGTCCAGAGCGGTTCGAGTATCTGCATTATCGCCCATTGCGCCACTCGGTCGCGGTAGGGCAGCTTGTAGATTTCGCGCCGTTTGGGTTCATACTTGACGAATACGGCGTATTTTGAGGTCTTGTAAGTCCGGGTCTGGAGTTCCGCCTGCAACTGCCGCAGGTTTTCCTCCAAATGTTCCTCGAACTCTTTCACCTCCTCGCGGTTCCTTTTGCCGCGCCCTGCATTGTAGGAGGCAAGCAAAAGGTTTTCCATCGAGCATACTTGCTCGAACAAAAAGCCTTTCCGTTTCATCGGGTCTTCGGGTCTTGGGGTCTATGGGTTTGGGTCTGCTTTGCTTAATCGGGAGCTTTCGAGGCTTGCGCCCTACCGGCACCCTTTCCGTCGCGGTCATCTTTTGCCAAGCGGCAAGGTTCACATCCCTTTATCGCCTTAGTTCGTCTCTGCAAAGTATAGGGGCGACGAGTAGTTCGAATTCGCAGTCGAAGCCGTGTTGTTCGCATTCGTGTAAGAAGCACCTGCATTCGTGCCATTGTTCGCGTTACCACCGGCAGCCCGCACACGGAAACTCACCACTGAGGGACATGCAACCTGTCTCTGTCTTACCAAAGACGGCACAAAAGTAGATAATATCGCCGATAACTCCATAAATTCTTCCAAAATTCGCCCGCCTGACGGCGGGATTTTTATTTTCCCGCCGTGACATTCAACCGATATTTCAAGCACAAAATTTCAAAGAACGATTGTTTTCGTTTGGGCTTCGCCCCGTTTTCGTTTTATTCGATTTCCGGGTCTTCCGTGAAAAAGCAGAGGGGCGACGAGTAGAACGAAGCCGCAGCCGAAGCCGTGTAGGCCGCATACGAGTAAGAAGCACCCGCATCCGTGCCATTGCCCGCGCTACCACCGGCAGCCCGCACACGGAAACCTGTGGCTGACGCCGCATTGTTATAGAAGTAGTCACAGAAGTAGGTCGATGCCGAGCCGCCAACTTCGGTAGGCATACAGCACAGCCCGTTATATGACTTCTTCTTGATATACGACTGTGTCAACGGGCAGTCGCACACTTTCACCTTGCCTTCCACCGTGTCGGGCGTGAAGTCGGCATACATCGACGGGGCGACATACACCTCCATCTTCTCACCGGCGGTCTGCGAAATGGTCAAACCGCGCACCCATCTCCACAGGCTGCCGAAACCGGCATTGACAAGCCCGAAGAACACCGGCACTTGGAAAGTGTGGTAACTCTCCGACTGTTCCTCCTCCGAGCCTTCCGCCGGGGCGGTCGCCGGCAGGGAGTAGTCCACAAGGCACACGCCGTCTCCGGCTTCAAGGCCGACACTGGTTGGAATTACAGGATATGTGCCGTTATAATTGCCCCAATCCGGCATGTTCGTCACGCCTGTGCCGAAACCACCCTGATACAGCCCGTTCTCGTCAAGCTCGCCGTTGAATGCCGCCTGCGAGTTGCGCGTACCCATGATAATTTCAAACAAGTACTCCACCACCGCGCGGGCTACGAACCAGTTGGCTTCCCAGCCCTCGCCGCGTTTCCGGGCGTATGCTCCGAAGTTGGTGGTGCTGATTCTTGTCGCGGGCATTCCCAGCATAGTGAGCTGCGGGGCATCCGCTGCCGGAGCTTTCGAGTAGTTCCCTGCGGTAAGCGCGGTGCCGTTGCCGCCACGGTACTGTTCCGCGTCACTGATTACCGAGCAGAGTTTCGTGTTCGTCCTGTCCATCACCGCCGCATCCATCCAGCTGATGCCGCCTGCCGGTACATAGATGCTCGGCTTGCCCGCTATCGGGGCGAAGGTCACGGCAAGGATGGTGTTGTTCCCCTCTTTCCATGTCGTGAAGTAGTGGGCGTTCCAGCACCACATGCACTGCCCCATGCTGCCGTCCAAGGCTGCCGGGCTGCCGTCCTCGAACTTCGTGCTGTCAACCGGGTCGAGCTTCCGCCGCTTGCGGTCGTCGGTCACGAGGTAACGGCCAAGGCCGAGCTTCTTCGGCAGGTCACGCAACGCCTGCAAGCTGCCGTAATAACCGGCTGCCGTCGGCGTGCTGTTCGCCTCGTTCCAATAACGACCGGCAATGGGGTTGCTCGCCGTTTCCACGGCCTCGCCCAGCATCATCTTCCGGGTTTCACCGCTTTCGTCCATCACCTCAATCTGCATGTCGCCCACCGCGCCTTGCGCGTCGGACAGGTCGCTGATGCGCTTGCCGTTCTCGAATGCGGCGAGCAGCTCGGTGATTTTCTGTTCCTGTTCTGTTGTTAATGCCATTGTCTTGATGTTATTAAGTTAAACGAATGTTTCCTTCCTTGTCAAGCCGCAGGGCGTTCCCCGCCATCCTCATGCGTGGAGGCACCACGGCGATGCCGACGGTCTTGTAATACCTCACGCCCGCCGTCGGTATCACATGCACCCGGCTTGTTCCTGCCCGTCTGGCGACAATCCTGCCGTCAGGCTCCACGTCGCAGGCCGCACCGTCCGAGAGGTAGAGGACGTTCTGCTGCGCATAGTCGGGCTTGACCTTGGCGGTGACGTATTGTGCCACCGTGTTGCCAAGCGTGACTTCTTCCGGGCAGTCCACACGCAACCCGGTTGGTATGTTCGAGGCTGCCGCCTCTACCTGTGCGGTCATCTCTTCCAGCTTCTGGCGGGTCTGTTCGGCCTGTGCCGTGGCTGCCTGTGCGTCCGCAGTCGCCTGTTGCGCCCCGGCTGTCGCCCCGTTGCAGGCACTCACGGCGGTTTCCCCGGCTTTCTTCACTTGCGCGGCTGCATCCTGCGCTTCTTTTGTGGCAGTGCCGCATTTGCCGATGGCATCATCGCTCGCCGTTTTCAGCTCCTTTGCCTGTTTTTCGGCATTGTCAGCCGCCGTTTCCGCTTTCTTGGCCGCAGCGGTAGCCGTAGCCGCCGCATCGATGGCCGGTTTCTTCAACACCTCTATCTGCGCGGCGGTGAAGTCCTCCCATGTGAAAGGGTCGCCCTTTTCTCCTTTCAGTTCGGCAAGCTGCTCCGGGGTGAAATCCTCCCATGTGAACGCCTTGCCCTTCGTGTAGGCGGCCATCAGGTCGCTCTCCACCACGCCCTCGGTGTCGCCGCTCCATTGCCACAGTTCTATGTTCAGGCAGTCGGGATAATACACGTTCTGCACTCCTTCGTCAAAAAGGGCATTGTCTAATTGAAGATGCAGCTCGTGTTTAAGCGTACCCTCACCGAGCCGGTGGTCTTTGAACATCACCAGCACTGCATCGCCGTCGGCCACGCAGTTGGTGTATGTGCCGCCCTTGCGCGATGCCTCGTATATGCGACCCGTTTTCACCCAGTAGCGCAGGGTGAAGTCCACATCGGGCAATGCCACCGTATTGCCGTCCGCGTCACGGAAACGCTCGCGCAGCACGAAGTCCGACTTGCTGTTTATGTGTCTTGTCTTTTCCATCATGTCAGCCTTATGTTGCCGCTGCCGTCGAGCCGTATGCCGCCGTCGGAGGACAGGCGGACACGGGGCGGAACGACGGCTATTTGTATCTGCTCGTACAGTTCAGTGTTGCCGGTGGCCACCACGGTCACTTTGCCGATGCCCTCGGCCACCGGCGTTATCTTGCCGTCGGGCGTGATTTCAAGGGCTTTGTTGTCGCTGATGAACAGCACCCCGCCAAGCCCGAACTTGGGCAGGGTCTGAGCCTCTATGCGCGGCTGCCGCATGTTGCATACCGTCACCTCGCCCGGTGCCTTCACTTCGAGGCGCACGGGCTTGCTCAGGTTCTGGCTGCTCAGCTTGCCCACGAGTTCCTCAACGAGGGCGCGGGTCGCCTCGGCCTTTTGTGCTGCCGCAGTGGCGGCAAGCGTGGCCGCATCGGCACCGGCCAGACGGCTGTCGATGTCCGCCGTGATTTCCGGCACATTGGTGTCGAGGAACAGGGCAAGGGCATCGCGCACATTGCCGCAGGCTCCTATCAAGTCCACGAACAGGCTGCCCACCTGTTCCGCCGTAACACTCTTGGCCATCACCGCGTCGCGGATGGCCTGCGCTTTCTTTGTCAACGCTGCGGTGTCAAGCTCCGCAAGTTTGTTCTCTGTCAATTCCATTATGCGAATACAGTGTCAAATTCATCTTCAAATATCCGGGTCAACGCCTGACCGCCATCGCTTTCCACCGGCTTGCCCTCTTGCAGGTCTTTGATGACTTCCGTTATCTTGTCTATCACGATGGTGTCCTCTTCCGCCTGTTCCGGCTGTTCCTTGACCGCCGCAATGGCTGTGGCCGCCTTGGTCGAAGTCGCCGCAAGCAGTTCCTTATAGTCCTGTTCGTCGATGTCGGTGGCGGGGATTATCCCCTTGACGGTACAGGCCGACTGTATGGAGGGGGATATGACATCATCATGTTCCCATTCCAGCCGCTGGCCGTCTTTCAGGCGGCTCGTGACCTCTATGCCGTTCCGGGCGGCAAGCAGGAAAACACTCTCCACGCCGCCAAGGTATTGCACCGCTATGTCCCACAGGCTCTGCCTGTCACGCACCGTCAGTTCCATTTCATTCTATCGTTACAGTGCCGTCGTCCGCCATGCTTACCTTGCGCACTTCGACGCCGCACTCCTTTATCATCTTCTTGGTCTGTGTCGGCCACATCACATCTTTCTCGCCGCTCAGCTGCTGCCGGGTTTCCGCGCCGACCAAGGGGTGTTCCTTGAAGTCGCCGCGAGTGGCAAGCAGCACGTTCTCCACCACTTGCACCTCGTTGTCGGCTATCACCGCCCCGCCTTTCTCCACGAGCAGGTCGCCGGTCGCTATGTCCGTCACAAGCCCTTTCATTGTTTCACCTTTTCATTTTCCATATCCTCGAAGTTGATGCTTGCCGATGCCATTGCCCCGTCGAATGCCGACGCCCCTGTCGTACCGTTGGCGGCTGTTCCCGCGCCCACGGCTTTCAGTCCGCTGCTGACAGCCGATTTCATCGTTTCCACATACTTCTTCAACTGGTCGAGGTTGCTCTTTATCTTTTCAAGTATCACAAGCCCACCAAGGCTGCCGCCGTTCAGCACGATGCCGTCAGCCGTAAGTTCCGCGCTGATGTCATCGCCCACATTGATGCGCACACCGTCATCGTCTATCACGGCGCGGCTCTTGTCCTCGGCGGTCGTTATCTCCACGCTTTCGATGTTGTCGGTCAGCAACACCACGCCCGCGCTGCCATCGGCCACAAAACCGACCACGACATAACTGCCCACACGGGGGTAGGACACCACGCCCACCTTGCCGTTCTGGTTCGCTTGCAGGTTCACGCCAAGCAACGGTGCGCCCTCGTCTATCGGGGTGCAGTCCACAGTCCGCGCCTCTTTATCGACGGAGTCCACGGTGCATATAAGGCCGTATGCCTCGCCGTCGCCCTTGGCCAATTCCCTTATCAAATCCTTTATGTTGCTCATTCCGCTACCCTGTAACCGAGGGTGATTTCCTGACGGAAACCGCCCGTGTCATATTTTATCACATTCTTCTTCACTTGATAGCAGCCTTTCTTCTCGCCGTCTATCTTCATGCCTATCACATCAAGTTTATCAACGAGCCGGTAACCGAAGGTCTTGAAACTCCCGGTAAGCCCGTCGCGTTTCAACCGTTTCACCTCCTGCTCAGCCCATGCTTTCAATTCGCTTTCCGTCTTGTTGTAGGTGTGCAGCACGCGCAGTTCGCCGTCGGCATCACCCACTTCGACTTTTACCTTCTTGTTGTCCGGCATAAGCGACACGGCCTTAACGCGCAACCGCATCGTGTCGGCTTGCTGTTGTTCGAGGCTTTGGTCGTCGATGATGTTCAGCCCGGTGGCAAAGACCTGCGACGGGGAGGTTTCCCGCTCGAACAGGACACCACAGTAAAGCACCGGCTGCCCGTCCTCCGTGCGGAAAAACGAGCGGATGCCCTGTTGCTGCAACTTGCCAAGCAGCGAGGCCACCGTGTCGGCGGTCACGCGGTACTGTCCAAGCCGTTGTTCGCCGAATACCCGGATTTCGCAACCTATGCCTTGGTCTTTGAGCAGGGTTTCCAAATCCACGTTGCGGTATGCTTTCTTCTGCGCAGGCTGTTGCTTCAATTTGAACATCTCATCCTCGCATACCAATACAATGGGTGTCTTGAAGCCCACGTCACGCACATAACCGGAAAAAGCGGCTTGAAGCTCGCCGTCGTAGCCGAGTGACACGGACACCATGTCGCCACGGCGCACGGGAATATCCGGCTCGCCGTCCCACTTCACTTTTTTGGGCAGCGTTATCCTGCATTCGTCGGTCAGCTTCTCGGTGTCACGCGTGATTTCTACCGCCGTGACTTCTTCAAGCTGCCACCGCCGTCCGCCATCTATCGTTATTTTTGCCGTAAGCCTGTACATCGTTTCAATGCCGTTTAACCGTCCATTAAATGCCGTTTAATAATCTGTTCCGTATATGGTGTACTCTTCATCGCTTATCGCCGATATGGTCAGGCTCTGGTAGTTGCTCGCAGTGTCCTGTGTCAGCGAATAGCTTTTTATCACCACCCGGTTGATGTCGAAGATGTCGAGGAACGCGCTGTGTACTTGCAATGCCGTGTTACCGTCAAGGAACGCACGCAGTTCCCTCAGCCCGTCTTCGGGGTATTCGTCCACTATCACGCCGTCGCGTACAGCCGCCACGCCCACCAAGATATTCAGCTGGTAGTCCCCGGCGTTGATGTATTCCTTCACCGTGCCGTCGCGCCCCACCAGCTGCGTGGTCACGATATTCTTCGCCCGGCTCACCGCAACCACCGCGTCGTTCATCACGAGCCGTTCACCGGCCTCGTCCTGCAAGGTCAGCTCGCACAGGGCATAACGCCCCTCCCAATACCGCTTGTCGGTTATAGGGCTGCCCAGCTCGTGGGTCACGGGCTGCATCCCGCTGTTCGACCAGTCGGGCGACTGACCCGTCCGCGACGGCTTGAAACGGTACAGCAGACCCTTGGCCTGTATGGCGGCTCCTGCCGCAACGAATGATATGCTTATGGGTGACAACATTACACTGCAAGGTTTACATCGTTCAACGCGGACAACAGGGCTTCGGCTACCATGTCCTTGACACGACCCGCGTCCTCTTTCAAATTGGTGGTGTGGATTTCAAACTTCTCCACGAGTTTGTCGATGGTGACGGTGATGTTCCGTATCTGGCCGCTGCCGCCCGCAGCACTGCTGCCGACACCCGCAAGGCTGCCGCCCGTAGGGTTGGGGGTCGTCGGGTTGACGGTCGGCACTGTCGGCACAGGGTCTGGGTCTCCACCCTTGTTGTCATCCGGGTCTTTCTTGGCTTCCTCTTCTTTCTTAGCGGCCTCCATCTCCGCGTCGTATGCCTCGTTGAAAGCCTTGCCGATTTGGCTGCCGTAGTCGGAAAAACCCTTTTTAAGTTTAGACAACGCCGCATCGATACCGGCGGCATCAAGGTTGAAACAGGCTTTGAGCAGGTCGCCAATCGCGCCGAAGGTGTTGCGTGCCAAGTCGCCTATGCCGGTGAACAGGGCTTTGAACGATGCCCACAGACCTTTCAGCACGGCACGGAATTTCGCCGAGGTGTTCCAGAAGTAAACGCCTATGGCGATGAGCGCGGCGATGGCTGCCGCTATCCAGCCGATGATTGGGATGTTCATTATCGCGATGCCCACGGCGCGGCAGGCGGAAACAGCCGCCGTGCGGAATGCACCGAATGAGGCACTCGCTATCCCTGCAAAGGTCGCGGAAGTCGCACCGCCTGTCACCAATGACAGCACCAAGGCTCCAAGCCCTTTCAAGGCTTGGAGAAGGCCGACGGTGGCGAAACGCACCACGGCAACCGTGGCACGGGTGATATTGACGATGAAACCGTTGGAAACCATCTGCCCGGTCGCAAGCTCGCGGTTGATGAACGCCATCTGTATGCCTGCCGCACGTGCGTAGTGCATGATGCCTGACCACATGCCTGCCCAATTCAAACCTTTTATCCAAAGCATGAGTTTGCCCATAACCGAAAACAACGGCATCAGTTGAGAAACAGGTATCAGGGCATTCATTATGGTGGTCATCCAAATGGTCAAATCACCGGTCGCTTGGAATATGGAAATTTTGAAATCCTCTATCGTCTGGTTTATCCTTGCCTGTCTTTCGGCATAGCTGTCCATCACGATGGCGGCCTGTTCCTCTGCCGAATTGGTGCCGGTTATCGCCTCCGTCAGACGGGCAAGCTCGTCGCGCCCCTGCACCAGCGCACGGGCTGCGTTGCTGTTTTCCATGCCGAACAGCTTCGAGAACAGGGCGGCATCGTTCATCACCGGCGCAAGCATGTCGAGCCGCTCTTTCAGCGTGAGGCTCGTGTCGGCAAGCCTGATGACATCGATGCCCGCCGCTTCAAGTGCCTCCCGCGTGTCCTTGGGCATGAAACGGCCTTGCCCCAATATGGCCAGCGTGTTGCGCAGCGCAACGCCGCCCTCGCTGCCTTTCTTCCCGGCCTTGTCAAGCACCTGTATGGCGGCGTTGGTTTCCTCGAAACTCACGTTGGCGGCTTTTGCCGCCATTCCGCACTGTTCCAAAGCGACCTTTATGGCCGGGAGTTCCGCGCTGCCTTCCTGTCCGGCTGCCGCCATCACGTTCATCATCTCCGCCATGCGGCGGCTCGCCTCTATTGGGTCGTCAAGGCTCACGCCATATTGATTCATGGCCGTGGTCAGCACCTCGGCTGCCGCCGTGCCGTCATTCCCCATCAGTTTGGAGGTAGTCTGTATCGCATCACCCATCGCCCGCAAGGCCTCCGGGTATTTGCCCAATTCCGGCGACAACTGCGACAGCAGCAGCTTGTAGCCCTCCACCGCCGTTGCCGCATCCGTGCCGAATGCCTTTGCACTGTCGCGGGCATACCCCTCTATCTCGTCAAGTGTCTTGCCCGTGACCCCTGCAATGGCACTCAGGTCGTGCATCTGGCTGTCAAGCGTGATGCCGCTTTGACTTAAATCCTGAAATGCCCCGCTGACGCTTTCCACCGCATTCCTGAACAGGTCGAATACGGCAAGTTTCGCCGACAGCTTGCCGATCCAGCTTTGGGCGGTCTCCACGCTGGCGCGGAATTCCCCGGTGGCATCGGTCATGCCATTTATGACGGCGGTATAATTGCCACCCACGTTAAAAAGATAGTCAAACGTCTGCATGGCTCAATTATTTTTATTATCTTTGAAGCGTCGATACAAATAACATTATACGGTGGATATTCTTATTAAAATAGTGGCTTACGCATTCGGGGCTGTCATGCTGCTTGGCGTTCTTGGCTTGGTAGTGGTAGCCTTGCGTATGATTGTTTCCTGTTTCAAGGGGAAGCCTTCCACAGGTTCGCTGCCTTGGTGGGCATTCTGGTCCGCCTTGCATAACGACTGACCTACTTCTTCCCACCGAATAAGGCGGCTATCATTCCCGCCTCGTTTTTCAACCTCCATTGTTCAAGCCACAACGCCTGCGCATAGTTCGCAGCCCATTCCTCGTAACTGCATCTCTCCGGGTCTATGCCCAAGTTCGCCCGTATGAGGGCGCATCCTTTTTCGAGGCCGTGCTTGTTGTCGTCCTCCGAAAGCAGATGCGCCTCTACAAGTTTTTTAGGCTCGACATGCAGTGCTTGAAGATGGTGCCGAGTTGCTTGGTCACTTCAAGGAACAGGACGGTGTCCTCGCGCAATGCCTTGCTGCCACCAAGCCAGCAGTTGTCAAACATCACTTCCGCACTCTTCACTTCGTCCGTCTTGGCTATCTTGCTCACGGCGGACATCGTTTCGAGCTTCGGACGGTGGAAATAACCGACATGCAGTTCATCACCATCGACCACATCGATTCGGATGACTTTGCCATAACGGCTCTTCCATTGCTGTATGTCATTCTCTTTTACCTCACCGTCGTAAGTGGCGGCATACTTCTTTTCTTCTTCCTTGTTTTCCATATTCATTCTTTGTTAGTGATTCCATTCTATGTGCGACGGCACGAGTTCCAATTCCACCTCCTGCCCTGTGTCGCCCTCTTTCCATTTGCGGCTGTTGGCCTTGAACTGGCAGTTGCGGATGATGTCCGTGGTCACTATCCCGCTGTCCGGGATATAGGTCACTGTGATGTCAAAGGGGGCTATGTCCTGCAAACGCCCGTTGGGGGCTTGCCGCTGTATGGACTCCACCTCCTCCTGATACAGGGTAATTTTCCCGGACGGGGTAATGCGCCCCTTTGCCCTGCCGACCGGGTGGCGACCAGCACCGTACTTGTTTACCACTTCTTGGTCATCGCCGTATTCGATGGCTGTTATGCCTGTGACGGGTACGCCATTGATGGCGCACACGATGTCAGCCCATGAATGGAGCATACCATTCACCAAGGGTATGCCGTTGTTGATTACGCTTGCCATTGTTATACTGATTTAGCAAATCCGATTTTTACCTTTATCTTTCGCATGACACCCACGGCCACTTGCTTGATGACAACCTCCACCTCCGAGGTGCTGAGTATGTCCTGTTCCGGGTCTATCTCCACGGCATAGCCGCTCAACTCACCGGCTTTCTCCATATCTTCGAGTGCCTTTCCCGCAGTGGTCTGCAAGTGGGTCACGCTGTACGACTGCATCTTGCCGGTGTCGGCATCGATGTAGATGTTCCCGCCGAGTTCCGGGATAAGGTAGGTGCGTATGCCGCGCACGGCCTTGTCCATCGTCCTTACGCTCTCTATCATGGCGTAGTCGCTCGTGGCATCGTCCATCGTGTGGCTGTCGTTCACATAACTGTCCGATATGCCCGGATAGGTACGGAAAAAGATGTAACGCTCGCTGTCAAGCTGCTCGATGACGGCCTTGTCGAGGTCACGCAGCAGCTTGCCGTCGCCGAATGCCGGTACGTTCACGCCGGTCGGGAAGTTCTTGACCCAGCCGATGCTCTGATGCACGGCTGCCGCAGACAACAGACCGAGGACTATGCCGATGGCCGAAACGGAGGTCTTGACGGTCTTGTTGGAGTCATCGGCATACAAGTCCGCACCGTCACCACTGCCCGCCTGCGCGATGACCACGCTGACGCGGCATTTGTTCCCTCCGGCAACGTCCGCCGGGAGCTTGGTTACATCTGCCACTTTCGGTGCGTACAGTACCGACAAAGGGGCGTTTTCCTCGTCAAGGGCATCGGCAACGCCCTGTATCTTCACAAGGTCGTCGGCGGCGAGTGACACATCGCCCGCCCAAATTGCCATCTGGCGGATACGCCCGCCGGAATAGTTCTGTACGGTCTTTATCTCCGTGAAATTGTAGGTTTCCGGCTTGGCGAAAATACCAAGGTAAAGCGATATGCCGGGGTTTACACGGAACATCTCGCTCAGGTGATAGTGCAGCACGCGCACCGACCACGATTCGGCATCAGCCGTGATTCCGGCTGCCTCCGCCGTGTCGATGGTGGAAACGGCCTGCACATGTTCGATTTTGAAGGCTTCGGGTATCTCCGCAGAGGTCAGATAGGCGATAAAGCCCGAAATGTGGTCTTCACCAGCCAAGCTCTTGGGGACATTCCCGTTCTGCCTCGTGATGGTAAGATTGTTCATTCTTTCTACTTTTTAACTTTCAACACTTCGCGGTCTTTCAGGTTGCGGGCATGGTTCTTGGCATCGCTTTCAAGCCTGAACGCCTGACCGTCGGCGGTCACGAACACCTCCGCATAGCCCCGTTCACGGATAATTGTCTTGCCGACTTTCTCCAAAACAGAAGAAGCGGACTTCTTTGTATCGGCGGACTTGCCTTTCTTGGCCACTACCGTTTCCGTACTGCTTTCCACCGGCTGCTCTACCGTGGTTTTCTCATTGTTTTCCATTTCTGAACAGTTTTACGAGTTTATACAATAGCCATATCAGCAATATGGCGATAGGGATTGAAACGGCTGTCAGGGCATACCGTTTGACGGTTTCCCACCATCCGGCTTTCTGTTCCGTTTCTATTTGCCCGATGGCCGTTTCCGTGCCTTGGTCGGTGGTCTCCACCGATGTGTCCTTTGTCATCCGGGCTTCGGTGTTCCCGGTCTCTTTCCTGTCGGTCTCCTGTTTCGCTCTCTGGCGCACGATGGCCTGTACAGGCGGTACGCGCAACCCTGCGCTGTCGGGTTCGGCCGGTCGGGAGGTGTCAAACAGGATTATTTCCGTTTCAATGTCGCTGCGGATACTTTCCAACTTCTCCAATTCGTGCAACAGGTCGGCTGTCATCGCGCTGTCAATCCGCTGCCGGAAGTCATTGTTTGTTTCCGTCCGGGACGCGCTGCTCGTCACCTGCCTCGTCGGCGAGCAGCTGCCGAGAAACAGGGCAGTTGTCAGCCATAGGGCAGGAAGGTATTTTCTCAATCGCCTTGCGGAATTTGTTGACATCTCTCCTCAATGATTTTATTTCGGTTTCGAGCGGCTTCACTATGTTTTCCATCAGTATGTCGCTCGCCTTGCGCACGTTTTCAAGTTCGCTGTCCTTGACATCGGACAGCTTCTTCTGCATCTCGGCTTTCAGCTGCCCTATTTCGATGTCGTATTTCTGCCGCAATATCTTGCTGTTCACCCATGCGCCTATCGGGGCGGACACGGCGGCTACAAGCGACGACACGATGATGGTCAATAGTTCGCTGCTCATTCCATCCTACTGCTTTATGCCGATGCTTTCAAGCCACTCCGGCACATCAAATGACGGGCAGGCTTTTGCGGCAAGCTGGTTATGGCCGACAATCCTCACGCCCGGAAAACGCCTGTGGAAATCCAAGACATAACGCTTCATGGCTTCCTTCTGCGCCGGGGTGCGGGTATCGACCGCCTTGTTCACATCGTTCGCGTCAACGCCTCCGGCATAGACGATGTGGCGGCTCACGCTGTTGTAGCCTGCCGCTCCGTTGGTAACCTCCCACGGATCGACGCTCATGTCCTCGTTGTTCTTTACGAGTCGTTCCACGCTGCCGTCAAGATGGAACAGGTCGGTATAGCCCACTTGCTTCCAGCCGCGCCCGCCCTGCGACACGGGCGAAGTGTGCCAACGGCGTATGTCGTCGGCACTCACTTCGCGCCCTGCCGGGGTCGCGGTGCAATGGATTACCAAGTATTTCAGTTTTTTTGCCATTGTCGCTTGGGTATGGGTTAGGAGGCTTTCGCGCTGACTATCGCGCCCACGCTGTTCTTCTCGGTCAGAGGCATACAGATGCCCCACTTGCGGAAGTTCACGAGGTTGCGGTGGTAGAGCGGGTCTTGCCTTGCCTCGCTGTGGTAGAACTGCACACTGCCGTTGGCTTTCATCATGCGCCCGTTGTAGTAGAACACCGAGCACTGGCGGTCAGTGGCAGATGACGGGGTCGCGCCCCATGCCAGCTTGGCATTCGTCGAGGTGTTGTAATACGGCGTACCGTCATACTCGTAGATGTCGAAACCGTACAGGCGGGCGATTTTGCCCTCCGTCTGGTTGATGTTGTAATGCTCCTTGAACTTCTGCTCGGTTTCAAGCAGGTCGTTCACATGGTCGCTGCACAGCACGAGGATACGGTCTGCCTTGGGCATCTTCAACTTGTCACAGGCTTTCTTGGCTTCGAGCAGGTCGGCAAAGGTCATTTTCTTGCGTGTGCCGTCCGCCGTGGTCTCGCCGGTGGTGTACAGTACCGGGGTGTTGTCGGTCTTTTTGGCCGGCGCGATGGCGTGGATGGCTTTCTCACAAACCTTCTCGCGCAGCACGGCGCGGTGGCGTTCCAGCACGCTGGCCATCTTGTCATAGCTGCAAGCATGGAGTTCGTCGTCGGTCACGGGGGTTGCCGTGGTGTCGAACTTGTCAAGCGAAATGGGCTTGTCGGCATCTTCGAGGGTCTCAATCTCCAGCGGATAGGTCGTGTTGTTTACAAGCACGGTCGGGTCTCCGCCGATTTCAGTGAAGTGGATTACGTCCGCATCCACATACTGGTCGTAGCTCTTGATGCGGTCATACCAGCCGAGGCTCTCCGCTGCGGTGCGGAACGCCTTAATCATCTGGCCTGTCCATATCTCTGCGAACACGCCGTCCAGCATCGCGCCTTTCGGCATGAACGACCCGGCAAGCAGTGACACGGCATTGCCGGTGATTGCGCCCGTCAGGGCATTACCTCCCAGCACGGTGAAAATGGTCGCGCCCGCCACGCTGTTGAATGCGACGGCGGACAGCAAGGCCACGAAGGCCATCAGGTAAATCTTAAAATGTTTCATTATGCTTCTTGTTGGTTGTCGTTAAATCTCGATTCCGAATTCGGCCTTGTACAGCCTTGCGTACTCGCCATAGTTTTCTTCCCTCATCTTGCGGAGTTCCTCTTCGGGAACTTCCGACAGCTTGGCGTAGGTCTTGTGTTCCCCGCCTGCCGGGATTTCAGTCTTCTGGTGGAGCAGTTCCGTGGGCTTGTGCTGCGGCTGCATCATTTCCAGCGTGGTGCGGAGACTCTCGATGCCCGCCGATTTGCCGAGCGAAACGAAGTGGTCTTTCTTGTCGGCGGTGATGCGCCTTTCGGCTATCGCGCCATCGACAAGGGCGGTGATGCTCGCCAGTTGCAGGCTTTCAGCCTTGTCGGCTCTCTCTTTCATCAGACGCAATGCGCCCAATGCTTCCTGCTCGGTAGCCGTTTCAGGCAGGCCGAGCAACTGCAAAAATTCTTTGTTCATCTGATTTGTGATTTGATTGTTGTCTGGTGCCTTGGGGGCAGTTCCCTCGGCAGTTTTTTCTTCCTCTTCTGTGTCAAGCAGCGGGATAATGTCGCTCTGTTCCCCTGCGGCGAGCTGCAACACCTTGCCGCCATGCGAAAGTTGCAGGGCTTCGTCATTCGCGCCTATGTCCACGATGCTGACCTCTTCGAGCTTGCAACGGATAATGGTCGCACGGGTCTGACCCGGCTGCACGTATTCGGGGGCGTTGCTCACCTCCACGACTTCGATACCAGCCGATGCCATGCGCAGGAAACCGTCCTCCCACTTGCTTTCTATCTTTTTCGCAAATTCGTCCTTTTGGTCGAATACGGGCGTACCTATCAGGCGGTCGCCATCGATGCGCAGATTCTCGATGCGGCCTATCGGCATCGAGTCGCCGTTGAAACTGCGGCGGTGCATCCACAGCAGTATGGGATTACGCTGGTACTGCCGGAGGTCTATCCCCTCGGTCAAGACGCGGCATCCATAACTGTTCACGCCGCTTGTGCTTATTACTACTTCCTTTGCCATTGCCTTTGAAAAAAAGCGGGCTGCCTTGCCGATGTCCTTCGGGAACTGTCGGGGGCTGCCCGCAACCTAAACAAAACTTTTTACCATGAAAAACACACAAAAGTTTGTTGCGGGAGGCGGACTCGAACCGCCGACCTTGAGGGAATGAACCTCACGAGCTGCCAGCTGCTCCATCCCGCGATGACACCGCAAATTTCAACCTATGCCATGACAGGGGCAAAAAGAGTGTAAAACTTTGGCACTCTTTTTTATGCGCCCGCCTTTTTAAGGCAAATTTGCACCGTCAAACACGCCCGCAGGGCATCATTTTTAACCATTATGAATGAAGACAAGGAAAGAACTCGAAGAGAAGAAAGAGTATGCCCGGCTGCTGTTCATGCAGGGCGACACGCAGAAAATCATCGCTGAAAAAACGGGCATCTCCGCCGTGACCATCAACAGGTGGGTGGCAGACGGAGGATGGCAGGAAGCGCGGGCGGCAACCAATATCACACGCCCGGAACTTGTAAACAAGTTGCTGCATACCATAAACCGGCTTATAGAACAGGTAAACGAAAGTGAAGACCCGGAAGCGATGAACAGCCTCGGCGACAAGCTCGCCAAACTCTCGACCACTATTGAAAGGCTTGACAAGAAAGCGTCGGTGGTGGATGTAATCGAGGTGTTCATGGCGTTCAGCAAGTGGCTGCAATTCCAAGCGCAATTCGATGACGAGATAACCCCTGAACTCATCAAGACCATCAACAAGTACCATAACAGGTATATCAACGAACTGCTCCAGACGAAAATGTAGATATGGCATCAGTCGCAAACATAAAGGAAGCCGTCCTGCGGTGGAACAAGCTGTGCGAGACCGTACAGAACGCCACGACCGTGAACGCCGCTGAAACGGCAAAGGAAAAACTTGCGCGCATCAAAAAGGTGCGCGCCGACTATGCCGCTTTCGTGGACTATTATTTCCCGCACTATACGACGAATGAGCAGACAGGCAAACAGACACCCTGTGCGCCGTTCCATATCGCCGCCGCCAACAAGGTACGCAAGGAGAAAAACTTGCGGGCAGTTTTCAAGTGGCATCGTGGGGCGGCAAAAAGCACCCACCTCGACATCTTCATACCCCTTTGGCTTAAATGTCAGGAAAAGCCGGACATCCATGTGATGGTGCTTGTAGGCAAAAGCGAGGAGAACGCCAACACGCTGCTCGGCGATGTGCAGGCCGAACTGCAATACAACCAGCGTTATATCCACGATTTCGGCGAGCAATACAACAGCGGCTCATGGGAGGAAGGGGAGTTTGTCACAAAGGACGGCACGGCTTTCTTCGCCCGTGGACGCGGGCAGTCGCCGCGTGGACTGCGCTACCGCAGCCACCGCCCGGACTACATCGTCATCGACGACCTTGACGACGACGAGCTTTGCGAAAGCCCGGCGCGTGTCACCCGACTCACCAATTGGGTGAAAGAGGCTCTTTTCGGCGCGTTGGACGGCGGCAGGGGGCGTTTCATAATGGTGGGCAACCTGATAGCCAAGAACAGCGTGCTGGCCAACATAGCGGCCACAAATGGCGTGTTCGTGTCACAGGTGAACATCTTGGATAAAAAGGGCAACGTGTCATGGGCGGCCAAGTGGACTCCGCAGGAGGTGCGCGAGCTTGAAGCGTTCCAAGGCTACCGCTCGTTCCAAAAGGAATACATGAACAACCCCATAACCGAGGGCGCGGTGTTCCGGCAGGACTGGATAAAATGGGGCAAGCTGCCCGACCTTAAAAAGTTCGATGAAATCATACTCTACATAGACCCGTCTTTCAAGGGCTCGACAAAAAACGACTACAAGGCCGCCAAACTGTGGGGCAAGGTCGGAACGCAACTGTGGCACATCAAAGCGTTTGTAAGACAGTGCAGCGTCGCCGAGATGGTGCGGTGGCTGTACGACCTTTACGAGTGGTCTGTCAAAGCGGGCATTGCCATAAGGTGGTACATGGAGGCGAACTTCATGCAGGACACCATCCTTGACGATTTCCGCACGGAGGGCGAGCTTCGGGGCTACCAGCTGCCGCTGTCCTCCGACAAACGCAAGAAGCCCGACAAGTTCCAGCGCATCGAGGCCATCAGCCCGCTGTGGGAACGCGGCTTCGTGACCTACAACGAGGCCGAAAGGGATGACCCGGACATGCAGACCGGTATAGAGCAGACACTGGCCTTTGAAAAGGGCATGAGAGGACATGACGACGCGCCCGATGCCGACGAGGGCGCAATCTGGTATCTTCAAAGGGATACGCGCATAAGCAGTTTCACCCCGTCTTTCGGCAGGCGGACTAATGCAAAAAATGTATCATGGTAGGCAAATTTTTCAAGGCTCTGCTGTTCGATTTCAGAAAGAAAAGAGCCATAAGGAAAGCACAGGCGGACGCCGACCTTTACGGCAAAAAGTTCCTTGTGCTTGTGTTCAACAAAAAACCGGTGGTCGTGTCGAAACAGGGCATCAAGATGATGATACGGCGGCATCGCTTCTCAAAAGGTTTCACGCCCGATAAAGCCGAACAGCTGGCCATCTACGTGGCAAACCCTAAACGATGATGCCGAATGTTCATAACCGAGGACGACTATAAAAGCGTATGCGACGACTTCGAGTTCGAGCAGATTTGCGGATTGAAGCCGGAGGACAGGAAGGCGGCAGAACGTTCCGCCTTGGAACAGATATGCTCCTATACGCGCCACCGCTACGACATGGACAAGGCTTTTGCCGCCGAGGGCGATGACCGCAACCCGACGCTCGTGCAGTGCGCCGTGAACATTTCGCTGTGGCTGATGGTACACAGGCTGCCGCAGAACATGGGGCATGAACGCAGGGAATGCCTGTACAACGATGCAGTCAAATGGCTGAAAGATGTGCAGGCAAGCAAGGCTTCCCCGGACTTGCCGACGTATGTGAGCTGCGACGGCGACACGGACGCGCACAATCCTGTCCGGTACGGGTCGATGCCTGCAAACAAATATGATTGGTAAATGCCGTTTAACGGGTTTTTAACTGGCTTTTGAATGGATATTATAAACGGTTTCAGACAGATTTTCTCACGCCGCCCCTCGCAAAACGATGTGGAGCGGCTGGCTCGTTTCATGAAGAGCAAGCAGGGCATCAAGCTGACAGCCCAACTCATGCAGCAGACCGACAGCCTCACGAAAAAGGATGTCGCCGCTTGGCGGTCGGCTTGGCAGCAGGCGATAAGTTATGACACGCCCAACAGGGCGCGGTTGTACGACATTTATACCGACTGCCTTATCGACTTGCACCTGACCGGCTGCATCGGGCAGCGGAAGGGCAAGACACTGCAAAAGGAGTTCCGCTTGGTCGGCAAGGACGGAAAGGAGAATGAGAAAGGCACCGCACTGTTCCGCAAGGAGTGGTTCTACGACTTCATGGACTTGGCTCTTGACAGCCGCTTTTGGGGCAACAGCCTTATCCAGCTTAACGACATAGAAAAGGACGAGGACGGGCTGCGTTTCAGCAGCGTGGAGCTTGTGCCGCGCAAGCATGTATGCCCGGAATACGGGGTCATCACGCCCGAACCGGCGGCGGACTGGCGCACGGGCATCAGCTACCGCGACGGCGACCTATCGCTCTGGTGCGTGGAGGTGGGCAAGCCGCGCGATTTGGGGCTGCTGCTGAAATGCGCTCCGTCCTGCATCAGCAAGAAGAACATGCTGGCCTTTTGGGATATGTTCGGCGAAGTGTTCGGTGCGCCCATGCGCGTGGCGCGTACCAATACCACGGACGAGAAAGAAAAGGCGAAAATCGAAAAGGCTCTCGAAAACATGGGCGCGGCATTCTGGGCGTTGCTCCCGGACGGCACGGACGTCGAAATCAAGGAGAGCAGCCGGGGCGATGCCTACAACGTGTATGACAAGCGCATCGACCGCGCAAACTCGGAGCTGTCGAAAGGGGTGCTGATGCAGACGATGACCATCGACAGCGGATCATCGCTGTCGCAGTCGGAAACTCACCTCGAAATCTTCGAGGACGTGGTGGCCGCCGATGCCCGCATGGTTGCCTGTATCGTGAACGACAAGCTGCTCCCGCTCATGGCAAAACACGGTTTCCCGGTGCAGGGGCTTTCTTTCGAGTGGGATAACGCAGCAACTTTCAGCCCGGCGGAACAGCGCGAAATGGAACGTGTGCTGCTGGAGTATTATGAAATCGACCCGCAGTATTTCATCGACAAGTACAACGTCAACATCACCGGCATACGCCAAGCAAAGACACAGCCGGACGCTTTTTTCGGGTAAGCCCTGTGCCGGGGCTTCGTGACGGGTACAGGGCTTTCAATGCGGCGTTGGCCTCGCTATACCGGGAGGACTTGCTGACGCTTGCCGACAAAAAGCCGCCTTTCGAGTTCGACGGCGGAGTTTTCGACAAGGCGGCGCAGGCCATTTATGACAACAAGGGTTTCGACATGCCGATGATGGCAACGCCGGAGGCGCGGGCGGTCGTGGAGGAAACAATGCGCGTTTTGGAAACGGCCATCGGCAGCGGGCTGCCGCACGAAGTGCCGGGAACGGTAAGGTACGCCTTGGAAAACAACGCTTTCATTTTCTCCGGCTTTAAGTCTTTCCACGCGCTGCGCGAAGTGGGTCTGTCTTTGGTAACGGAAAAAGGCGACATCAAGCCGTTTACGGACTTTCTTAACGATGTCCGCAAAATCAACGACAAGTATAACCGCAACTACCTGTATGCGGAGTATAACCATGCCGTGGGAGCATCGCAAATGGCCGCCAAGTGGCACGACATCGAACAGGACGGCGACCGCTATGACTTGCAGTACCGCACTGCCGGGGACGACAAGGTGCGCGAGGAACACGCCCTGCTGCACGGCATCACGCTGCCGCCGTCAGACCCGTTCTGGGAGAGCTATTACCCGCCCAACGGCTGGAACTGCCGCTGCACAGCCGTACAAGTGCGCCGCAACAAGTACCCGCGTTCCAACTCGGAGGATGCCATAAAAAGGGGCGAGGAATGCACGGCAGGGGCTAAAAAGGCGATTTTCCGATACAATCCGGGCAAGTCGCTCGAACTGTTCCCGCCCAAGCACCCGTACAACAAAGCCCCGAAAGAGGTCAAAAACGCCATCGACGGCTATGTACCGGCGGAATGGACACCTAAAACGGTCAAAGAGGCAGAAAAGTTTTTCCGTGATAATCTCGGCGTGAACTGTGCGCTTGACGGCTTCACATCGAAACACATGGAACAGATAGAAGCCATTTATAGAAGTGTGGAGGAGCATTTCCAACGCTTCCCGGAACTGAAAAAAGAAACGCTCTTTGTCGGTTCTATCCGGGGACGCATAAAGCTGCTGACCGAGGCAAAGCTGAAAGAATATAAAAAGGATTATCCTGACAGGGACGAGGAAACACTCAAACGCTGGGCGGCAGAATGGGCTCGAAAAGTCGGAAGTTGCCGTAACTGTTACGCATATTCACACGGCTTTGCAAAAGATATGGGATTAAGCGGCATTTGTTTCAACACTTCATGGGCTGGCGAAAAAATAGAAAAGTCTTTGCAAAGCGACTGCAAGTCCAAATGGCATCCACCGGGATGCGGAACTGTCAAAGCCGTTATAGACCATGAACTGGGGCATGAAATAGACAGGCTTGTCGGGCTGCGTAGTCATAAGGACTTTTTGAGCGTATATAATGAACAAGTGGCAAAAGGCAAAAATGACATCACTGAAAACCTGTCGAAATATGGGACAACAAACGCTGCCGAATTCATAGCGGAAGCATGGTCTGAATACATTAACAACGAAAAACCGCGACCGATAGCGGCTGCGGTTGGTATGCTAATAAAAAAGCTCTATGCCAAAAAGTATCACTCTGACGGCTCATCGCCTCCTTCGCGATAAACCCGCATCGTGTCACGCGGTTTGTCAGTTTCAAAGACATAATCGCCGTTCTGTCCGGGTATCACGGATGTATGTCCCTCTGGGTTTTCAAAAACATTCAGGGGGATAATATCAAAAGCGCGACAGGTTATGCCCTTGATAAAGTGTTTGCAGTCCTCGCACAGATAGGGGCGTTCCTCTATTTCGTCTATCAAATGTTTCATTCAAGCATTATTTAGCACAAAGGTACTTATTTATATCCTTACCGCAATGATTGACGCAGAACAATTAAAAAAGAACATTATCCGAGATATGCGCGTGGAACTTTCGGAGGAGTTCGACAAGAACTTCGAGCGCAAAGCCTTTTTCACAAAAAAGTGGAAAAAACGCGCCGACCCGGATGCGAAAGGCTCGCTGCTGGTCGTGACCGGCACATTGCGACGCTCCATCAAGGCCGAGGAACGCCCCAACGGTGTGCGTTTCTCCTCTGCCGTGCCGTATGCCCAAATCCATAACGAGGGCGGAAAAGGTACAAAAAGCGTCCGCACCCATACCCGCCGCAGCAAAAATGGCAAGACCTACACGGTCAAGGCTCACATGCGCAAGTTCACCATGCCGCAACGCCAGTTTGTCGGTGACGGCAAGCGGACACAGGAGATTATCAAGGGGGTCATCAACGACAATCTTGCCGACTTCAACATGCAACTTTCAAAATTCATCAAGCAATGAGAAAACAGATATTCAAGGCCATTTGCGACCGGCTCGCGGAAAAGACCCCGGACGTGGCGTTCATCGACCTTTGGAACGACAATGTGAATGCCCTGAACGGCGGCACTGCCTTTCCTTTTCCTGCCGTGTTCGTCGAATTTGAAACTATCGAATGGCGGCAACAGGGGAACAGTGCGCGGATGGGCGATGTCGCGGTACGACTGCACATCGTGACCCGGACTGTGGCTACCAACGGGAGCAAGGACAGCCGCATGGAAGAGGCTTTGGCCTATTTCGACCTGATAGACCGCATCAATGCGGCCATGCAGCGGCTTGGCGGCGAGAACTTCGCCTCGTTCATGCTCACCACCTCCGCCACCAACCACAACCATGCGGAGCTTATCGAAAGCGTGGAACGGTATGTTACCCGTGCGCAGGACATCACCGCCATGCCGTCCAATATCGCCACCGCAAAACTCGACAAGGCGGTTATCCGGGTCGGTCAGTGACGACAAAGCCCCCGCTTCATCGGCGAGGGCTTTCATCGAAAAACTCAAATAAGGACAATTGCAACGGTGTGGGAGGCGGAGGGGGCGGTGTTGGCATATTCAGATAATTCAAATATGTGCGGTAGCACATCGGGTAAATGGGATTGATGTATCTGCGCCAAACCGCCTTATAACATCTCTGGTTATTGCCCGCCTCGTAATAGCGTTCTGTCAGTTCTCTAACCAACTGCACCCGCTTGATGGTCGATTCATGGTGTTTCCTTTTCTCCATTCGCCGAAATATGCTATCTTTGCAAAGTCCTTTAACATCGGGCTTTGACCGGCTTTGTTCAGCTTCGGCGGATGGAGTCGGTCGCCTTTTTTAATCGACGTCAGTCATGGCAAGGGGTATGCTGACCCACGCACCCTTGTCGTTCTTGTATTCGGCACGGATGTACTTCTTCGTATTCATAGGCTGGTAACTTTCCTCGATGATACGCACACCCTCGATAAACTTCTCGTCGCCAGCCTCCTCCGCCATACGGCGGAGCTGCAACACGCGGCTTGCCTTGATATTCCCGGCTTGGTCACGGCTCAACAGGCGCAGCACGGCATTCACAAGGGCTTTGCTCGTATCGTCCTTGGCAAGGCTCTCGATATATGCCTTTACCATCGCAATGCCGTCCTCCACCGTGTCGCGGTAGCCGTCGATGGTGTTCACGCCAAGGGTAAGGCGCAGCTTCCCGTCAGAGGTGGTGAATGTGTGACTGCGCTGGTCGTCTTTGGTAAGCCCAAGCACCTCGGCTTTCATTTTCAGGATAGTGTCAAAGTTCCCGAAAACGGTGTCCTTGACCGTCCTGATATTCCCGCTCAGCTCGCGCAGCACTGGTATGGCTGTGGCTATCTCGTCATCCACCATCTTGGCATAGTCCTCGCGCTGCTGCTTGCGCCTTGCAGCCTCTTCCTTTTTCTGTTTCTCGGCACGGAACGCTTCAAATTCCCTGCGTTCCTCAGCCGTCATTTCTACTTTTTCCATTTTATTGCTTTTTAATCGGTTATTAAATGTCGTTTAATCATCATTCCTATATTCGCCCTCGGCCACATATTCGGCCACATCCGCCTCCGATGTCGCCCATTCGGCCAGTTCGCGCAGGAACTCCACATATTCGGGAGTGTCAAGGTCGCAGGTCTGCTCCTTGATTGACTGCTTGATGCAGCTCATTACTGCCTTGCCCATCTCAAAATACGATTAACAGGAGTAACAATATCTGCAACGCCTGACCCACAAGACCGCCCAAAGCGGTGGCAACGATGTCAAGCCAATCCCATTTGTTGCCGTAACGGTAATCCTTGTACTCCATTCCCATAGCCACGCCAAGGGCAAAAAGGAATGTTCCCGCAAAGCCGCAAAGTATCGCATACTTGAAGTGCTTCGGCCTGTTGCTTTCTGTAAACCAACTCATTTTCTTCAATTTTTATAGTTAAACAATCAGTTCAGCATCTTTTTGCTGCCGTCAGCAAATTGTAAAAGGGCGGCGGTTTCCATAGCCCCGGCAAGGTTGTCGACGCTCCGTGCGTCCTTGACCTTGTTGTTGAAGGCGTAATAAAGGTTGCGCAGCCTCTCTTTCGGTATCTTGTTGAAATCATCATACCCCGATGCGCGGCAGGCTATGCCCTTTATCACCGTGGCATTGCTTTCGCGCCCTGTCGCCCGCAGGTATGCACCGATTGAGGCCATCACGCGCTTGCGCAACTTGTCAACCTCGCCGTGTCCGGCTTTCTTGTTGGCCTGCTCTGCGAGCTTGGCGCAGACGTTTATCAAATCATGCGTATCCATGTCGCGGCTGCTGTCCACGCCGTAACTGCTCACAATGGCATGCTTCTCATCGTCGGTAAGCCCCAACACGCTGCAAAGGGTGTGGAACTTCTTCAATATGCCCTTGTGGATTTCGTCCATTGTCCTGTTCTCTGCCATATCCTTACATTTTATCTACCCAGTAATCTTGTGCACCCTGCTCCCAGATGATGAAGTCCGCACCGCCCTCGCCGCGTTCCGCCACCTCGTAGCGCGTGGTGACGAATGCCTTGTAGCCCTCCACCCGGATTTTGATGTCGCTGTCGTAGCGTATCTTCTGCGCGAGCTTTCCGTCGGGCTGCCCGCCCTTTTCATGGCTCACAAAGATGAACAGCTTGTCAGGGAAGTCGTTCCGCAGGTTGATGTAGTCGCTCATCTTCAACCCGAGCCAATAGTGTACGCTGTCAACGACCACCACGTCCGGGCTTTGCTTCTTCGCAAGACGCAGCCGCAAGTCTTTCAGGCTCTCCTTGTTGAGCAGGATGATGCGGTTGCCCACTTCTTCCATGCCCACGCGCTCCCATGCCTTTTGGAGCGACAGGGACAGCCCCTGTTCGAGGCTGTCGTAGGCCACGCGGCGAAAGCGGGTGAGGTACTTGCAGACCTGCATCACGAACGAGGTTTTACCCGAGCCGCTGCCGCCGTAGATTATCCATGCCCCGCGCAGCTCCGGCTTGCCGAAACTGGCGAGGAATGCGCCGTCGAACTCGGCCACCTCGAATTTTGCCGTCAGTACGTTCTTGTTGCTTATCGCCCGTCCCATATCGTCAGTTTATCAAACTTTCCAATGCCTCTATCTTGGCGTTTATGTCCTCCTGAGTGCTGCCATATATGCCAAGCACGACCACTTTCCTGCCTTTCCGCGTACCCTTGCGGACGGTTATGTCAACCGCTATACCCCTGTCGAGCCATTCGTCAAGCAGGCGCGGCACGGATGCCGCAGGCACTACCATATCCACACGCATCGGTTTCATAATTTGCCCTCCCTTTCTTTTACCATTCGCAACCTTTCAGGTATGACCTTGGTCGTGTTGCACTCCCGGCAGCATACGCCCACGTCCGAGAGCGGGTACGGGTTGTTGGGGTATTCCGTGAACATCTTGCCGCACAGGCAGCACTTCTGAGGCTTTTCTTCTATCTTAATCCTTTTCATTGCGCATCCTCCATATTTTTAGCCCACACGGCGCGTTTTACGCGGCGTAGGTCGCATTCACAATCGTCTATTATGGTTCTTACCGCCTTGGGGTCTGTAACGCCGTTGGCGGCGCATACGGCGGCGATGTCCTCGCCATTGATGACTTGCAGCTTCACGAACTTGCGCCCCATGCGGCTGTAAATTTCCTCATATCCCTTGCGCTTGGTGCGCAACCCTTTCTTTATGCGCTTCTCCAAGAAGTCGGTGGCGCAAAGCATGATGCCGCAATGCCCCTCCAATTGGTTGTAAAGGCTGATGAAGAAGTAGAACACTTGGTCGCTCAGCTTGTCTGCCTCGTCAAGCACCACCAACGGGCTGTCAGTCCGTTTGAGTGTGTCGATGATGTCATCCATCATGTCCGACACCGTGCAACCCGTGAAGTCGATGCCCATGCAGCGGAGCAGCTTGCCCATGAATGTGCGCCTGTTCCAATACTCCGAGCAGCACAGGTGGTAAACATGCCGTCCTGCGGCGGCGTAGTTCTTTATGGCTTCCGTCTTGCCGCAGCCCGCATCGCCGGTGACGGCAAGCACGAGGCTCTCGCGCTGAGCGTTGGTGAGCAGGAAGGTCATGCGCTTGTACGCCTGTGTCGGGGCGATGTTCCAGCCCTTGCGCTCATGCCCGACCTGTGAGGCTATCGTGCGCCACATGTCATCGCTTATCGTGTCCCAATCACCGGCAAGCACCTTGCTTACCGTCGCGCTGCTCACGCCTGTCATACTGTTGGCCGCCTTGTTCTGGCTGCCTTTCTGTGCGCAGTAGTCTTTCAACCGCGCTGCAATCTGTTGTTTTTCGTCCTTCAACATGGTTTATCGCTTATTAAAAAATTGAATAATCGTCTTTGTCCGCTGCCGGTGCGCCTTGGGGAACGATGGGGATTTCCACCGCTTCCGCTTCGGTTGCTTGCAGCCTTTTCCTCGCTTTCGGCAGTTTGTGCTGGCCGTCGCTGTCGCATATCAACAGGCGGCCAAGGATATTGCCGATTTGCGGGTTGTCCTGTATGAGCTGTTCGGTCTTTCCGTATGCCTCGGCCAACTGTTCCGTCACATGCTGTTCAAGGTCGCGGTTGAACTGCATGACCTTTTGGAGTTCGGCGGCATCGCCCGGCTTGCGGTCGGCAAGTGCCATCGGCTGCACATACTTTTCCGTCAGCATGAAGCGCAGGGAACCGTCCTCACTCACGGCAAGCACTTCGCCCAAATCGTCGGGGTCATACTTGACTGTCCACCGTTCACCGGCATATCTGCGGAAATTGATGTCAAAACAATCATAGTCGCGTTTGATGCCCAAAATAGTAGGCCGCAATCCTCCGCCCTCGATGGCGTTCCTGAAGCCTGTTTCTGCGCCGAAATTGAGCAGATATTGCTCGCGTGTCAGCGGCAGCCGTCTTTCGTCGGGCAGGTTTTCCATCATCTTGCGCAGTTGCGCCACCTTGCGCTGCCGCTCCATCTGAATGATGCCCTCTATCTGCCTGCGCACACCCTCCTCATCGGGGAAACCGTGCCGCAGCTGGTTGAGTGCCTCGGCATTCGGCTGCCGTTTCGGATCTGTGGTTACGCCATACCCCGACCAGTTGTTCATCAGCTTGCAGTAAGTCTTGTTAAGATAGCCGAAATACGGCTCGACCGCCTTTGCCTTGGCGTTCTTGACCCGCGCCGGAGTCACTTTGTCGCTCATCACACTGTAAAGCGGTGTCATGGCTTTCATGGCATAATGGTCGCACTGCAACTGGTTGGCACGGTACATCACCCCGAACAGTTCCCGGCTGTGCTGCGCCGCGTTGCGCAGGGCTTCCTTTATCAACTCCGGGGTCTCGTGTGTGCCGATGGCATAGCCTATCGGGTAATTGCAACACGGGTCAAGTACCACTTCAAGCGTGAGCCTGTTGCAATAGGTGGTAACGCTGTGGCCGTTCTTGTTGGTCGTTGTGGTCTGGTAAAGCAGTTCCACATCCCAGCCATCGAGCGTCCACATCAGGAACGGGGCTGTCGGGCGTGTCCGTTTGACCTGCATGCTCTTGGTGTTACGGAAGTTGGTCGCGCCAAGCCGCCCTGCCGCCGTCACAAGGTCGTATTTGTCGCGCCATACGCCGACGGTGGAGGCAGTTATCTCTTTCCATCCCTGCTTGCGGGCGACAGCGTTGTAAAGGCCTGCGACCGCCGCGTTGTCGAGGTTGTTGTGGTGGGCTATCAGTTGCACCAAGACGCTTTCCTTGATGTCGTCGTCCACTTTGGCTGCGTTGGCATTCTGGTACTTCTTGCTGATGAAGCACACATAGCCGTCGCGCATGTATTCGTTGAATTTGCGCTGCAAACGGCGTTGGCTTTCGGGCAGCGAGTGGGGATAGCGGTCGGCAAGCCGTGGCAACGCCGCTGCCGCCTTGCGCCAGAACTCGCATTTGTTCAGCTTTGGCCTGCTCTGGCGCAGCCTGTGGCTGTTGCTCGCCTCTATCACGCGCCGGAAGGCGTTCATAATGGCGCAGTTGTTGGCATATTCCGCCTGTTTTTCCGTGGTCAGGTGGCGACCGTCAGCCAAGACATACTCGGCATAGAACGCCATCGCCTCGCCGTCGGGAGTTATCGTGTCCATGAACGGCTTGCTCTCCGCCTTTTCCTGCAAGTCCGGGTGACGGCGGTAAACTTCCGTGCGGTATTTCAAAGGAAGGCTATCGACGGCAAACAGCGCGGGCGTGTTATTGCAGCCTCGGCGGACTTGGCGCAGCTTGCCTCGCCTAACCATCGCATAGATGTTAGACTGTGACAATATGCCGTCCGTTAATTCCGCATGGCTGATGCAAAGCGTGTTTCCGTAGATTTCCATATCACATCCTTTCCGCTCTCGCCTGTATCTGGTACAGCTGATTGATACTTACTTTGTCATAGCCCTCGACGGCCTTGCCGTCCTTGATTATCTCCACGCGCCCGGTCTCCTTGTTGCACTCCACCATCACGCCATTGGGGAAGTATTGCCGCATGTAGCCGTCGGCATCGTGCATCGTCTCCATCATAGGGCATACGGCCATCAAGATACCGCCACGTTCCTGCGCTGCCTTGCGGATTTTCCGTGCGGTCAATGTATTGCCTGCTCTTTTGTCAAAGTACAAAGCCCGCCATACAGTCACATCGGTGGTCTTGAACAACTTGCGCAAATACTCGCGCGTCTCTTTCGTCACTGCAATATACTTTTCCATATCCTCTAACATTTATGGTTTGTAATTCGTGGGGCATGGGGAATCGAACCCCAACGCAAACACCCAGTACCCCGTGCGTCTTTCCGCACCGTCCGCCCGTCTTTCTGCTCGCTTTCCGGGCTGTCAGCAATCCAACAATCTTTCTTACCTTGAACTATCTAATACTGAACAGATATACTTCTTATCCTCTTCCCAAAGTGGCAGTTCCATTTCGATGGTCAGCCTCACCACTGCCGCTTCTCCAATGAGCTTGACCGCCTCCTTGCGGAAGTCTGTGTCGTTGTACGCATGAGCTTTGCCAATAAGGAACTCGGCCAGCTCCTCGTTGCGGGTTTTCATCGCCATTTTCATTGTGCGGTTTTCGGCATCCATGCTGCCGATACGACTACCGATTTCACGGAGGCACTGCCGCAGTTCTATCTCGTCGTTGGCATAGTCGTATGCGCACATCGCCTTGAACTCTTGGCAGAACTCGTCCTTCTTCATGTTACCAGCTGCCATATAGAGGTTTTCTATAAGGTAGTAGTCCTCCGGCTTCACTACCCGGTGTGTGCGGTCTTCAAATTCTTTCTGTGTCATAATCATTTTTATTTTGATGTTTAAGCACAATTGCTTTCATATTCTTTAATTTCAAAAATTCGTTAATCTCGTGGCCTTTTCGTATCTTTGGCCGCTGTGTAACCTATTACACGCTGCAAATATAGATGATAATTTTCAACCATACAAAGATTACGGAGATTATTTTCAACCTTATGGGTACAATTTTATCGCGCATACAAGAAATGGCCTCGAAAGAGGGGATAACTATCGGTGCTCTTGAACGTAAGATTGGAGCAAGCAAGGGTGTATTGTCCCGAGCCATAAATAACGGCACAGACATACAGTCCAAATGGATACAAACAATAGTTGAAAATTATCCCCAATATTCAGCAGAATGGCTACTAACTGGCATGGGAGGGGTTCTCAAAGAAACAACCAATAACCAGCCTCCATCCGCAACAAACGGAGAAAGCCATACTTTACTTGAACTTATCAGAGAGAAAGACGCAATCATTCGTGAACAGGCGGAAGAGATAGGACAATTGCGTGAACGCATCAGCATGATGGAACGAAGACGGGGGGTCGATGCTTCGGATGCCCCGAATTCCGGTATTGCAAGTGCAGGGTAAATGTCATATCCCTATACACCTCCCACCATAGGTAGAAACAGGCAAATCATGCTGTTTTCGCTTGTTTTATAGTCATTAAATAGCATTAAATACTGAAACACAATCACTTAAACGCCATTTAACGGATATTTTTCCTGTATCCATTCGGACATTAAAGGGGTAGATTTTCGCAAAAAAGCGGCTTTTTGATGCCGATTTTTTCCGTTATGGGGGTCTATTCGTATGGTCGAAAGTATAACCAACTGTATGCCCAACTGTATGCCCAACCCTACTTTTTGCAACGAAACGGACACAAACACTCCCCTACTCCACCCTATCAAAACGCCCCATTTCGACCGCCACGCGGAACGGCATTTAACGGCATCTTAAACACCCATTAAACGCCTTTGAAACGGCATTCAAGCAACATACTCCCCCACCCTGCCGCTCCATCACTGCCACAACCCTTGAAATAGCCGCAGAAACGCCGCTACAAGCCACTTTCAGCCCTTTCTTTGGCAATCACACGACAGCACAAAAGAAACGGCCAGAAAGCCCGATAACAAGCCATCTGACCGCTCGAAATATAACCGAATTAAGCCGGTATTAAGCCTCGATTAAACGCGCATTAAACACCTTCACCCCTGAAATTAAAGGGAAACTAAACCAAATTAAACCTTTTGTCCGTTTCGTTTTGAACAAGCCAAGCCACCAACACCCACACATCGCACACACATTCAAGCATTTACACACTCATTCCACCTTACGACCATTGTACACTTCGTTTTCCTGCCCATAAAAGCAAGGAGTTTTCCCTATTTTTTTGCGCAGGAAGGCGTGGCTGCGGCGGTGAGGAGCAACTGCGGAGCGCAGGGAATGCGATGCCCTGCCGGAGGCTTCGTATCCGTCCTGAATGAGGTGTTATGAAGATGCGCTCTTATCGAATTTGTGTATTTATATTATTGAACAACAATGTATTGTGTTTGTATGCCTGCCTTTGCTCGTTCCGGAGCAGAAACCAGTTTTTTTGCGCATCTCTTGCGCACGGGCGTTTCAACCCTTTTCGGGGCCCTTTGCCGGCCATTTCGTGTCATAAAATGACCTGAAAACGGCACCTTGCTTAGGGATTGTAAGGGGCTCCGTCCTCCCTGCCGCCCGCACGGGGATGGGGCAGGGGGGCTCCGAAGCCCCTTTTCGGTCGCAATGAGCCGCTATTGCTCCGGGCTCGGGCTTGTGCGTTCGTGTTACGGGTTGTCGGAAGGGGTGCCTCAACACCGTCCGGCCGCCGGCCGCGAGGACCTGCCGGAGGGACGGGGTGCTTCCCGGCTTCCGAGTGCGTATCGGACAAACTGCTCCGTTCTTGAAAAGAGCATGCGGCCTCCTGCTTCAGCCTCCCGTTTCGGCCTGCCGCTTCCGCTTCGTCCTTCCGTCTTGCCCTGCCGCAAGGACCGGCCGCGTATTTCAGCTTCCGGCTCCTGTCACAGCAGGATATTGAAGAGATAGCCCGACACGACGGCCGTCAGGAAAATGACCAGTACAATCATGGCCACAAGCCGATTCTTGAAGATGCTTGCCAGCATGGTCATCTCGGGAATGGCCATTCCGGCTCCTCCGATAATCAGCGCGATGACCGCTCCGATGCTCATGCCCTTTCCCATCAGCGCCAGACCAATCGGTATGGCTGTTTCGGCACGGATGTAAAGAGGTATGCCCAATACGGCGGCAACCGGAATGGCAAACGGATTGTCCGGACCTGCTATCTTCATGACGAAATCCTGGGGCATGTACCCGTAGATGCCGGCACCCAACGCTACTCCAATCAGCAGGTATCCCATAATAGGACGTAGGCTCCCCCAAGCTCCGGCGAAGGCCGCTTTCACCTTGCCGCGGAACGGCAGCGAGCGCTTGTCGACCACCTCGCCGCCGGCGCAGCACGTTGCGGGTTTCAGACGGACGTTTTTCACATACCTTTGAGCCCCGAGTCGTTCCAGCAGGAGCCCGAACAGTACGGAGCACGAAAAGGCAATCACGAAATAGGCCGCCATCGCCTTTATTCCGACCATCGCGCCGAGCATTCCGAGGATAATCGGATTGAGCAGGGGTGAAGCAATCAAAAAGGAGATGGCCGAACCGAACGGAACCCCGGCATTCAGGAATCCGACGGTCATGGGAATGGTCGAGCAGGCGCAGAAGGGGGTCAGAGCCCCGAATCCCGCGGCGATGATGTTTCCGAAAATGCCGGCGCCCGAGAGTTTTTTGCGGATTTTCTCCTCCGGAACATACATCAGAATAATCTCGACCAGCGCGCTGATTAACAGGAACAAAGCAATCAACTCGACGGTTATCAGCACAAAATACCGGAGCGTTTCAAGGAGTGTGTTCATGAAATTTCTCTTTTTGGATTTCGGACCGATAGAAGCGGGCAAACGCCGCGCGAATCTCGTCGCGGACGCGGCGGAATTCGGAATCGATGAACTCCGGGGAGCCTTCGGCATGCGAAGGGTCGTCGAAGCCCATGTGCAGGCGGCGGCCCACCTTGCCCGTAAATGCCGGGCAGCTCTCGTTTGCCCCGCCGCATACGGTGATTACGTAATCCCACTCCTGGTCGAGATAGACGTTGACATGGGTCGGGATGTGCGAGGCGATGTCGATGCCGGCCTCCCGCATCACCTCCACCGCACGGGCGTTCACCCGTGCGGCGGGTTGCGTCCCGCCCGAAAAGACCTCGAGCGACGAATCCATCGCCTGCAGAAATCCGTGAGCCATCTGGCTGCGGCAGCTGTTTCCCGTGCAAAGAATCAATATTCTCATGGCGGCGCTCCGGTTAAAAAAGGTTTCCGAAGAGGAATCCCGACAGCGTGGCCATGACGATGACGAGCGCCACGTAGACCACCGTCTTTTTCGTCCCCAGCACGCCGCGGATGACCAGCATGTTGGGCAGCGAGAGCGACGGCCCGGCCAGCAGCAGCGCCAGGGCCGGACCCTTGCCCATGCCCGAGGCCAGCAGCCCCTGGATGATGGGCACCTCGGTCAGCGTGGCGAAGTACATGAAGGCTCCGGTGAAGCTGGCGAAGAAGTTCGACAGCAGCGAGTTGCCTCCGACGGCCCATTCAATCCATCGGTTCGGGATGATGCCCGCGACGGACGTCTGGTCATGGGTCGAGCCGAGCAGGAATCCCGCCGTGACGACGCCCACGGCCAGCAGCGGCAGGATTTGTTTGGCAAAACCCCACGCCGAAAGGGCCCATTCGCGGTTCTCCGCATCGCGCTTGTCGAAAAGCAGAATCAGCGAGAGCGCGGCGATGGCCACAACCATCGGCACGAGCGGCACGAGCTTCGCGTCGCGGATGAACAGATTGGCCAGCACGACCGAGACGACGGTCGCCGCAGCGCCCAGCGCCACCCACCGCAGGCGGAGCCGCAGAATCTTCACCAGCGACCAGCACAGCACGAGCGACAGGGCGCCGGTGATGTACCACTTCCAGGCGAAGATGGCCGCCCACAGGCCGCGGTCCGAGGCGGCCGGTGCGCCCCAGTTGGCGAAGACGAGAATCAGCACCAGCGTGAAGAAGTGGAACGAGGTCTGCCACATCGGCCTCTTCTCGGGGGACGGTGTGATGTTCATCTGCTCCTCGCGCTTGGCCCGCTCCTCGCGGCGGAAGAGGAACGACATCAGCAGCCCGATGACCACCGAGAAGAGGATGGCGCCGATGGTGCGGGCGATGCCCAGCTCGATGCCCAGAATCCGGGCCGTGAGGATGATGGAGAGGATGCTGATGGCCGGTCCCGAATAGAGGAAGGCGATGGCCGGACCTAACCCTGCGCCGCGCTTGTAGATGCTCGTGAAGAGCGGCAGAATCGTGCAGGAGCAGACGGCGAGGATACCGCCCGAGATGGCCGCCACGCTGTACGACAGCCACTTCTTGGCATTGGCCCCGAAGTATTTGATGACGGAGCCCTGGCTGACGAAGACGGCAATCACGCCGGCGATGAAGAAGGCCGGCAGCAGGCAGAGGATGACATGCTCGCGGGCATACCACCGGGCCAGGTCGAGCGTCGCATCGATGGCCGTCATGAAGCGCTCGCTGCCGAGCGGCAGGAAAAAGACCGCCGCAAAAACAAGAATAATCCACGCAAGGATTTTCAACTCCCGTTTGGTTTCCATCGTGATGGCTTTTAGATACCCAACAGCTGTTTGATTTCGTGCTCCGTGGGGACATGCCCCTTGATTTTCACCTCACCGTCGACGACCACCGCCGGGGTGCTCATGACGTTGTAGCTCATGATTTCGGTGATATCCTCGATTTTGGTGAGCCGCACGTCGAGGTTGTTTTCGGAGATGACCTTCGTGAGGACCTGATACGTTGCCTTGCATTTCGCGCAGCCCGGCCCCAGAATCTTGATTTCCCGGATTGCCCCGCTGGGCGTATCGAGTCGGACCTGGCTGAAGTCGTGTGCAGCCGGTTTTTCGACCTCTTCCACAATCAGGTTGTTGCCGCACGAGCACGAGCAGGATTTCGGTGAGAAAAGCGATGCCCAGAATCCCTTTTTCTTTTCGTTCTTGGTTTCCATATGCTTTATTTTTTAGGAATTTTAGAAATACATGATGACACAATAATAGATGCCGATTATTACAAACAGCCCTCCGACAATCCGGTTCAGCCACCTCTGCAGGGTCTGCATCCGTCCGTAGAACAGCCCGATGCGGCGGGCTCCGAATGCCAGAATCCAGGCGACGACCAGTACCGGCAGCGCCGTGGCTATGGCGAAGAGGACCGGCAGCAGGTATCCGGCCTCGGCCGAGGCCGATATCGGGATGAGCATCCCGAAGTAGAAGACGCCGCTCGTCGGGCAGAAGGCCAGCGCAAAGAGCACCCCGAGCAGCAGGGCTCCCCAGCCGCCCCGGCGGGCCAGCCGCTCGCCGTTGCCGCGGAATCCGAACGATGGGAGCCGCAGCCGGTCACCCGCCAGCATGAAGGCTCCGATGACGAGCAGCAGCGGACCCAGCACCCATTCGCCCCATTTGCCGATGGCCTTCTGGATGCCGAACATGCTCGAACCCTTCTTCAGAATCAGAATCAGCACGATGCCCAGCAGCGTATAGGAGAGCGTGCGCCCCAGCGTGTAGAGCAGGCCGTTGCGGAAGATTCGGCGGCGGTCGTCGATGTCTTTGCCGATGAATCCGATGGCGGCGATGTTCGTCGCCAGCGGACAGGGCGACAAGGCGGTGAGCAGCCCCAGCAGGAAGGCTGTCAGCGGAGGCGTCGTGCTGCTCTCCAGCAGCGTTTGCAACCACTCCATGACCCTCTATTTTTGCAGTTCGCGAATCCGGGCCGCCAGACCGGCCTTGAATGCCTCGGGGGCCTTGCGGGCGCTGCCGAAGGCAAATTCGGTCATGTTCTTCGGGGTCTCCCGGCCCCCTTTCCTCCGGCAGACGAAGAGCGACGACCACGTCACCTCGTATTTGTCGGCAAGGGCCTCGTTCTCCGGTTGCGAGATGTCAATTACCCGGAAGACGAGTGACCCGCTTTTCAGCTCGTCGGCAAACTGCTCTTCGAGCGTCTCCCGGGTCCGCTGCTCGATGGCCATGCAGGTCGCGCAGCGCTTTTTGCCATGGAAATACAACACCTCAATGCGGTCTTTCGTGTTGTCCGCATCGTTGCTCTCCTGCGTTTTCGCGTTGCCGCCTCCGCAGGCGAGGAGCCCCAGAGACAGCGCCATCCATAAAAGAATTCTTTTCATGACTGTATTTGATTGATTGGTTTCCATGCTCCATCCGCCGCTCCGGCCAGCTTGCGCTCCGGGACAACCCTCTGCCTCGGCGTGCATCCGTTCATCCCGGCCGCAGACCCTTCGTCGGGGCCGGTTGCCCGCTGGGCCTCCTTGCCGCCGCCGGAGCGGAGCGCGCGTCTCATATTATATTCGTATTTCGTAAAACAACGAACATTAATCGCGAAAAAAAGAGCCGTTTCCGACGGCCCGCGGGTTGTGCCTATTCGCAGCAGGACTCCTTTTTGCAGACGGGCTGTCCCCAGAACGCGGCAAAGAGCCGGGAGGCAGTCTCCCAATTCTCCCGGTTGATGCAATAGCGTACTTTGGGTGTTTCGATTTCGCCCTGAATCAGCCCGGCCTCCTTCAGCTCCTTGAGGTGCTGGGAGACGGTTGCCTTCGAGATGGGCAGCACCTCGTGGATGTCTCCGAAGAAGCAGCACTCCTGCCGGGCCAGAAACTCGAGAATCGCAATGCGGGCGGGGTGGCCCATCGCCTTGGCAAACCGGGCAAGACGTTCCTGTTCAGCCGTATACTGCTTTTCTTTCATGACTCCTGTTGTTTGTTGTTCGCAAAACTACAAACATGCTGGGAATAAAGCAAGAAAAAAGGGAGATTTTTTCAACGACTGCTCCGGCGGGAAATCTCAAGGAACATTGTTTTTTGTCCGCGTTGAATTCCGTGCTTCTCCAGGAATGCGGACAAAATGCGGATGCGGCCGGCAGCGGCTCATTTGCGTAATTGGGCTAAAACAGATATATTTACAGCGTTTATTGTTTGCAACAAGGATGAAAAAGCGAATCTTCGCATGGGCTCTGCTGTTGCTCGGTTTCATGCAGGGCTATGCCCAAAACAGCCCGTCGGCAGATGCGGGGCGTGCGCGTGCGGTGGGCCGGTTCGAGGGGGAAATCGGCGGAGGCCTCTCTTTCGGGGCCGACCGGCTGAATTTCGACAGGAGCAACCCCGGCGCCGCCTTTTATGCCGAGGCGCGGTATAACGTGCAGCTCCTTCCGCTGGATGTCGGCGTGCAGGTCGGGGGTACGATTTTCCACCGCGAGTCGGACCATGCCGGGCAGCTGAAGTTCAGGAGCTGGAACGTGATGGCTGTGGCGGATTACAACTTCCGGCGCCGGCGGAACGTCTCGTTCTTCGCGGGCGCAGGCGTGGGTTATGCCTTTCTGGATAATTCGGCGCCGGTTGTCTTTGACGACACGCAGTCCAACTGGGGCGGCTTCTCGACGGGAAGCAGGAGCGGCTCGCTCTGTTTCATGCCGCGTATCGGCGTGGAGCTGTTTCACCACCTGCGGGTGACGTTCGACTACAAGCTGCAGGAGCGGGCCAATCGCCATTTCGGCCTTTCGCTCGGAGTGGTGTTCGGCGGGGGACGCAGATAATCATAACGACAGAGGCGGCGAAGGGGCCGGGACCGTCCGGCATCTTCCCGGCTTCAATCGGACAGGCGGCGGCATGGGAGTGCCGCCGCTTTTTTGCATCCCGGCTGCCGGAGTATGCAGCGGACCCTGCGCGGATGGATGCAGGCGGTCTTCGCCGCCCATGGCGCCGGGGGAATAAAAAAAACTCGTCGGATTGCTCCAACGAGTTTTTTTCAGTGCCCCTAACGCATCCATTTTCGAACTCTTTTCTTCGTGACTTAGATGCGATTTGGAGAATGAGGCAAATTATACCTATACCTTGATATTAAAGTCCTAGTTTATTTCTTATAGCTTCAACTATAGTCATTTTGTCATCTCGATTCTCAAGCACATTTTTAACCCAACTCCTACATAGAATTCTCCACAGGTCATTGCCTCCATAAATAATCTTATCTGCAACGGCTTTATTCCATTCATGATGATTACTTAATGTCATTGCTTTTTGTGCTGCATCTACAAAATCTGAGTATGATCGAGATAAATGTGTTGCGATATCAAGCCAATTAATTTTATTAAGATCATAATAAATTTGTCTTTCAGGAGCATCAGTTCCCGGCAAAAGGATGCATCCTTCACTCTGTTCTTGATCTCCATCCAAAATAACTAACGTTGGCCTAGGAAATCTTTTTTGTACATTCATTAACCCGAGAGCTTTACCTACTTGGGCTGATCCAAAAGATATTATTTGGACCCGTTTCAAGATAGGCAAATCTATTGCTGCGATAATCTCTTCAATTAGAATTTTGGCTACATCGTCCTCAACATAAATATCCATTTCAGGATGGAGAACATCATCCATATATGATAATGCGAATTCAGAGCTGACTCCTAATACTATTCTTCTTTCTCCACTGTCGTTGATAATTTGTATCCGAGCGTAGTTTGGCAATTCGTCCAATATATAAGGAGAATGGGTTGTAACGATAAATTGGACTTTCTTGATGCGGCTAACGGTTGCTAAATCTCTAATTAAACGTCGCTGAGCACTTGGATGAAGAGAAGTTTCAATTTCGTCAATTAGGATGAGACTATATTGAGGAATCTCTAACCCCAATAATTCTGTTATAGTTGATTCCCCCGCTCCTTGATGAAATCCTGAATATTCTTCTTCATTAATACCAAGAACTGGGATAGACCTATTCTGATCAGCGTTCGTTTTTGCTTGCTTAGCTAAAGTATATGACTTTCCAATGATTTGAGAGAGCCTTTGTAATACATCTGGTGTATAGACTTTTGAAGAAGTCTCGTGTAAATTACGTTTTGCTAATCGCAAGTATCCCTGTTTAGAGTAAATAGGTGTAATTCTCTTTAGATCAAGAAATTTAACAACTCGTTCCTTCCTAATGTCATTCCCTCTCCATCGAGTTGTAAGTTTGCGTATAGATATATTATGAGATGTAGCCCCCTCTTTTACTACAGCATTTATTTCAACCCCTGTAAGTTCTTCCCATGGTGTATCGGGAAAAAATCTGAAGCAAAATACCCTCTTTCATCGGGAGATTTATAAACCGATGCTGCGGCTTGTAGAATGGTCGTTTTTCCCATCCCATTTTCTCCAACAATTGCTGTAATTGGAAATTTGAAGTCTATTTTTTGTCCATTCCAACCTCTTACATTTTTTAATTCAATGGACTCCAGGTGCTTGGGGAAAGAATTTGTCCCCAACTATTTTCCAATTTGCGTATAGATTCACTTAAAGTCATAGTTAAAACTTTTTTTAGTTTGCTTTCTCAAAAGTACAAAAATTATATTTCTAATAAATGCGTATTCCAATAAATTTTAAAATATCTTAATTGCTTATAATTAATTGGGGGATTGGTGTTTGTTAATAGTGCAATCTGACAAAGTTTATTGGAGATATGTCTTATTCAGGAACGTAGATGATCTCACCGTTCTCGAGTTCATAGGCCACGCCGACCTTGCGGCCACGCTTGCCGCTCTGAGAATCCTGATCCTCCGAAGGAGTATAGCGGTTGATCTTCTCACCCTCCTTGGTGATGATCTCCATGTTCTCCTTGCCTGGGTTCTTCACCACCGTGAAATCCTCCCGGCTGAACACCTCGGTCATGTTGTACCGGCTCACCAAAGCCACCATCAGCGCCACGGCAAAGACCATCGCCACGTCGAACAGGTTACTCACGACGGTCATCGGGTCGCTCTCCTCGTCGTGTTTCAGTAAATTGCGTCTCATCGCTTCCCGGTTTGGGCATTCAACAACTCCGCTACGAACTCCAGGTTGGACAGATCCTTCAGGTACCAGCGTTGCTTGACCTGCTGGGTGATGAAGCCGATGGCCGCGGCGAACAGCCCCACGACGGTTGTGGCAAAGGCCACCTGCATGTTGTAGGCCATCGAGGCGATGTCGCCCGTCGAGAGCCCCACCAACGCCGGGCCCATCGGGATGAGCGTACCCATCAGCCCGAGCATGGGGCCCATCTTCGAGAGCGTCTTTGAGGTGGCGAGGTCGCGGTCGGCTTCGATCTCGAAATCGGCAAGCAGCCGTTGGCGGAGAGGGGCATTGTCGCGGGCCTCAAGCAGGCGGTTCAGGTAGACCACGAGCAGCGACGGATTCTTTTTGGGAAGACGCTCGGCAAGCGTGGCGACCGTCTGCGGAGTGAGTCCATCCAGTTCGCGCCCGATGAGCGAGGCCGTACGGCGGATGGAGAGATACTGCCCGAAGAAGCTGCCGATCAGCAGCAGCGAGCGCCCGAAGAAAAAGATCAGCAGGACGATGTCCGGAACGAGCAGACCGGTCGAGATCCAATAGAGGATGTCGGAGATGTAATTCATGGTTTTATTTCTGTTTTTTATTCATAAGTTTCTGTTTGATGCGGAAAACCGCCATGCCAAGCAGCAATCCAGCAGCGACAAAGGCCATCACTCCACCCAGAGACGGCCAGTCGACAGCTGTGATACCGGCAACGGCCGTGCGGCCGTTGACCGTGGCGATGACGCCCAGAATGGCAATCAATGCATTGGCAAGGAAGAGCAGTTCAAGGCGGATCTCCCGTTCGGGCAGGAGGTGCTTCAACGCCCAACGCCCCAGAGGAATCACCGCCGCCACAACCGCGGCCAGCGACCAGGCAACCAACGGAAACGACATCCCGGGAAGCGAGAAGATGGCGGCAACCAGCAGGCTGAACAGCACCGGGAAAATGAGCAGCCCCGGGAACCAGCGCAGCAGGCGGTAGAGCCACACGACGGAGGGTTTTACGCGCCCCGCCGTGTGGATGTGTGCCGCAACGACACAGAAGGTCATCTGCAAGGCGACCTCCAGCGTGAGGAGAACCGCCAGGTCGAGCATCAGCGCGGAGTCGGCGAGCCAGTCCGCAATCTGGTTTTTCGACTGCTCGATGGCCCAGGGCCACGCCAGTCCGACGAACAGGGCGCAGACAACGGCCGAAAGGGCTACAAACCGGGGCTTGCGCCAGGTCTGCTTCAACAGGTAGTTGAAGCAGACCACAATCATCATGACCAATACGACGGTGTCCATTACTCTTCCATCTTTTTGCGCCGGCGGCGAACCACAAGAACCAGCACCGCGATGAGGCCGATGACGAGCACGGCGACAACGGTGTTGCTGACCAGCGTGGTCGTGCGGTCGGAGGCGGAGAACTCCTCGCGTTTGAGCACCGTGCCGGCATTCGTGTCGAGCGAAACCTCGCGCACCTCGCGGATCTGCCGCTGGTAGTTGCGGGCGGCCTCCGGCGAACTCTTCGAGGCGATGAAGTCGCGCAGTTTGGCGTTGTCGCAGACAAATCCCGAGCACGAGGGGCCGTGCTTGTCGACCAGTTCGGTGTGGAGGGCGGCGAGCGTCGCGAGCTGCTCGTCCGAGGCGTGCCACATCCCCTTGCGGGCCGTTTCGAGCATCACGGCCGAGATCTCCTCCAGCGCGGCGGGATTCTGCTGCTCGAAATAGCCGCGGAGCCCCATGCCGAACTTGTCCTGCACGTAGACATCGTAGATCTCGTCCCAGAGTTCGTTGTCCACCACGTCGGGCTTCATGACGTTCCAGCCGTAGGTGTTCTGCACCACCGCGGCAAAGCCCGCAGCGGCACTCGCCCCGCCCTGCATCTTCGCGCGGATGTAGTTCGGATTGAAGATCGTCGTGCGGCTCTCGACGCCGATTGCCTCCTTGAGCTCCTGCATCCGCACGCGGTTCCGGTTGCGGTAATCGCTCAGGTAGGCATCGGGCTCCCGGCCCGTGACGTTGCGCACGGCCAGATTCATGCCGCCCATGAATTCGTAGACATGGTCGAGGCTCAAGGCTCCCCACGTATTGCTCTGGCGGGGCTGCACGACGGCATCGGTGTTGACCAGGGCTGCCTCCAACGCATATTGCTGCACCTGCTCCCAAGCCTGCTCGCTGCCGTAATAGGCTCCCATGTTCTGCAGGTAGACCGCGGCGATCTCCGAGGAGTTTTCCCAACGGTCGCCACGCTGCACCATACCGGTAATGCCCGTGCCATAGTTGCCGTTGACGCCGCCGAAGACCCGGCGGGTCGAGATCTCGCGCGCCTCCCGTGGCGAAAGTCCCTTGTCGATGAGCGTCTGCTCGGCATCGACGACACCCCGGGTCACGAAGTTCTCGTAGCGGTCGTCCTTCGCTGCGGCAGCCATCTCGACGGCCCGCGAGATGAGGAACAGCCGCGAAGCCGCCAGGTCGCGCAGCTGGCCGCTGGTCTGTACGACGACATCGATGCGCGGACGCCCCAACTCCTCGGAGGGGATGAGCCGCAGGTCGCTCACCCGTCCGAAAACGTCGCGGACAGGCTCGACGCCCAGCATGTAGAGTACCTGTGCGAGCGTTGCCCCCTCGGTCTCGATGAACTCGCCGCTCCAGAGCGTGTAGCTCACCTTGCGGGGCAGCGAGTCGTGGTGGCGTTCGCGGTAGAGGCGGATGGTCTCGTCGGCCAGTTCGCGGCCGCGCTGCCAGGCCTGCTCGCTCGGCGTCGCCTCGGCATTCACGGCGTAGAGGTTGCGGCCCGTGGGCAGCGTGTTGGGGTTGGCAATCGGGTCGCCGCCCGGCGAGGGGGACGTATAGCCGCCGTTCAGGGCGTTGGTGAGCGACGAAAGCTCCGCTTCGGGGCTCTCTTCAAGCGCGTGTCGGTAGTTGCCGACGTTGCGGATTGTGCGTTCGAGTTCGGTCACCACCCGGGCAAACTCGCGCTCCTCCTTTGTGTACTCCTTGCCGAGGCCCATCATGGCAGCCATCGCATCGGCCGGCATGGCTGCGGGTTTCTTCTCCTCCGACGGTCCGGCGTTTGCGGGGCGTTTGCCCACTTTCGGGATCCACGAGGGGTGTTTCGGGGCCCCTTTGCCCGACTTGGAAGTACCGGCCGGATGCTGCATCGGTGAACTCGACGAAGCCATCGCCATCATCCGCGCCATCATCTCCTGCGGAGCGGTGAGCGACCGCTGAATTTCGCGGGCCTTCTCCAACTCCGCGGCCGAGATGCCCGCCGTCGAGCAGATGAAAGCATCGGTCGGCTGCTGCGCTCCGCTCAAAAGACGCCCGACCAGATCGCGGGCCGGTTCAAGATAGCGGCGCGTGAAGAGCGTGCGGTGTTTTTCGAGATCGGCAGAGGTCTGGCCCCGGAATTTGTCCAGCGCCAGCAGCGAATAGGCGATTGGCTCGGTGGTCATGGCAAAGAGGCTGCTGCGGATGCGTCCCGGCGAATAGGGCTGGCCCATCGTATAGAGTTCACCGGTGATCTTCTCCGCGGCAAGCTCTTCGGCAAACGTCTCGATGCGGGCGATCTCGGCCTCGGTATAGGGTTCGGTCAGCAGGGAATCGAGCCGCAGTTCGCGGTGGATGCCCAGTTCGACGGTCAGCCGTTTGACGCGCAGTGCCGCGGCCCGCGTGTCGGGCTGTCCGTCGGTGTAGAGCAGGTCGTTGTAGGCCTGGATTGCCGCATTCAGTTCACGGTAGATGCCGCGCACGCCGCTCTCCATGAACGGAGGGGTCAGATACGACTGCAGCGTGGCATACGCGCGGCGCTTGGCAATCATACCCTCGCCGACGTTCCCAATCGAGTAGACGTAGAGGTGCGGCGTCGGACCGACCAGTGCGTCGGGCCAGTCGTTGCGGCTCAGAGCTACTTGTTTGCGGGGGGGGAACTCCAGGCTGCCGTGCGTCCCGAAGTGGACGATGGCATCAGCGCGGAAAGCGTAACGTGCCCAAAGGTATGAAGCGATATAGGCGTGAGGCGGTGCGGCATCGGTGCCGTGAACGATGGCGAAGTCGTCATCACCCGCTCCGGCGGCCAGCTGCGGCAGCAGCACGATGTTGCCCAGCTCGATGCGCGGCAGCGCCAGCCGTCCCTCGTCGTCGGAGAGGTAGTGGCCCGGGAACGGGCCGTCGAGTGCAACTACCTCCTCCATCCGCTCCGCAGGTATTGCTTCAGCGGTCCACGCGGCGTACTCCTCGGAGGAGATGAGCGCCGGTTGGCCCTTTTTCAGAAATTCGGCCTTGGCTCCGTGGGCATAGTCGTTGAAAACGGCCCCCTGTTGCTGGATGAGGGCTCCCAACCCCTCGGGCGTCGAGGGGAGACGCTCCACGCGGTAACCCTCGCTGCGAAGTCGCACGAGCAGGTTGTAGAGCGATGGCGTGACCTCCATGCCGGAGGCCGTCAGGACATTCTGCCCGGGGCCCTTGTAGTAGTAGATTGCTACGCGCTTCTCGCTGTTGGGCACGCGTTGCAGGGCGATGTGGCGATTCACCGTCTCGACGAACCGGTCCAGTCGTTCGGGAATGGCATGGACCTGCTGCAGCCCTTCGTCGTCGAGGCGGTGACCGAACAACACCTGGGAGCGGATCGCTCCGTCGATCTCGGGCATCACGACACTCTGCGACAGGAAACCGCCGTTCATGCCCATCTTGTCGGCCTCCCATTCGTCGACCATCCGGTTGACGTTCAGCGGCGAGAAGAGCGGAATGTTCTGGCGCGTCAGGTACTCCACAATGGCATCGCCCAGGCGTCCGTGGGCCATGTTGATGACGGCCGACGGACGAATCGAATCGGCCTGTCCGCTCTGAATCGCCGCCTGCAGGTTGCGGAGGGGATAGACCGCGTTGCCGGTCTCCTCGAGCCGGGCGATCAGTTCAGCCGGTTCACCCATCTGTCCCGTCACGATTACCCGCGGAGCATCCGCTTTCAGCAGGCCGTGCCGCGCGAGGAAGGCCTCGTAGGCCTCCACGCTGTCGAAATCCAGCTCCTCCGCCTCGGGATCCGACGAATCGGCGTGGTAAAATTGCCGCAGGTCGCGTACGACGGGCGGCTCGGGCTCATCCGTATCGAACCGCTTGCCGTCGACCGTGCGGCGCAGGGTGACGAGCAGGTTGCGGTAGTTCTTCCGGCCGCCGCCGCTGAGGTAGCCCTTGACGGCAGCCAGCGTCGCGGAGTCCGCCGAGATGATCTCGTTGGCCGGGTTGGTCGCCATGGTCGTGATGACCGTAAGCCCGCGGTCGGCGACCCGTTGGAGTGCGGCCCGCTGCTCGGCCGTGATGCGGAGCCCCATGCCGTTCATCAGCACCACGTCGTAACGGCCCAGGCGGTCGAACTCCGACGGTTCGACCGAGGCAAGACGGATCCGCGCATGGTCATTGGCCCGGGCAATCTGGCCGAGGGTCGTAGCCTGGTAATTTACAAAAGCGATGCGTGTGGCCGAGAACCAACGGTTCCACGCCACAACGCTCAATACGACGGCAAGCAGGATCACGCCTGCCCAGATCATTGGTATCTTATGTTTCATCCTTTATTTACGCTTGAAAAATTGTTCGAGATTCAGCGAAAGTCCCACCGAGCCGGTCGTGCCGATGGTCGTGGGCGAGTTGCTGTAATAGTAGTCGGGGCGGTAGTTGAAGAGGTTGTCCACGGCCAGCGTGAGGTCCATCCCGCGCCACAGATGCTGCGTGAGGCTCAGTTTCCAGATCGTGTAGCCCGGATAGGTCTGCCGCACGGTCTGCTCGTAGGAGGTCACCTCGGTATAGACGTCGCACGTGACTGCCGACAGCCAGCGTCCCGACAGCGACACATTCAGACCGTAGTTCTTCCACTGTTTGTCATAGGCCAGGCGCGCCGTGGCCGCATGGGGGCGGGTCGAGGAGAGCAGCGGCTGTCCCCGCTCGATCATCTCGCGCGTGTAGGCATACGACACGCGCCACGAGATGCCGCACGCATATCGTCCCGACGCATTTGCCTCGGCTCCGGCCACCTGCAGGGGCGACATGTTCGTATAGACCTGCCCTTTAAGCTCCTGGTTCCAGACCGTGGTGATCCGGCTGTCCACCAAATTGTAGAATCCCGTTACGGTGAAACTGTGCCGACCTTGTAGATATTCGGCCGAGAGTGAAAAGTTGTGGCTCGTCTCGGCTTTCAATTCCGGATTTCCGTAAATCATGAAGATGTTGCCCATGTAGAAGTCCATGTACATCTCCTTGAGGGTCGGTGCACGGAATCCTCCGGCATAGGAGGCCCGAAGCGAGCAGTTTGCAACCTTATACATCACGCCGAGTTTTGGCGAAAGGTGCGAGAGGTTTGCCGCCGAAAAATGGTCGAAGCGCAGGCCCGCAATGAGGTTGAACCGCCGGTGCGGGTTCCAGTCGAACTGCGCGAAGGCATCGGCCGTATGCTGCGTATGGCTGCCGTTGTCCGTAAACTGGTAGGACATCAGGTAGTCACGCATGTAGTCTCCTCCGACGGTGAGGATGTGCTTCCCGGAGAACGTATGGTTGTAGAGCGTACGCAGGGTGTGCTGCACGTTGCTGTAATCGCGCACGTCTCGCGACGTGGGAACCAGATAGTCGCTCTTGTCGTACTGGTCAAAGGCATAGGAGAGTTCCAGATCATCGGACGGCGTAATCGCCCAGTTGCCCTTCAGTCCGCCCGAGAAGCTGCGGTAGCGGTCCTTGATGCTCTCCGAGGCGTCGCGCTCGCGGAAGAAATATCCCGCCCGGGCCGTGAACTTCAAGCCTTCGGTCGCCGTGACGACGAGCCGCTCCTTGATATTGAGCGCCGTGTGTCCGTAGATGGTGCTGTAATCGCCCACCTCCGCGTTGTCGGTCCCCTTCGAGAGGTCGATGGCGTCAATCGAGGTGTACTGCACGTTGGTCGTCGAGTTGAACCGGCCCTGGTTGAATCCGACCGATCCTCCGTAACGCTGCTCGTTGTGGGCACCGTAACGGCCGTTCAGATTGACCGACCACGGCTCCCGCGATTCGCGGCTGATGAGGTTCACCACGCCGCCGATGGCATTCGATCCGTAGAGTGATGAAACGGCCCCCTTGACGATTTCGATGCGCCCGACATTGTCCAGGTTCAGGCGGCTGTAATCGACGTTGTCGAGCGTTTCGCCCGCCAGGCGCTCACCGTCGACGAGGAAGAGCACCGAATTGCCGCCGAATCCCGACATGTTGAGCGAAACCTGCTGGTTCATCGAGTAGGAGAACTCGATGCCCGGCAGTTCGCTTTGCAGCAGGTCGCCGACATGCGTCGCATCGACCTGTTTGATATCGGCCTCGGAGATGACACGGGTGACAATCGGGACATCCTTCAACAGTTTCGGGGTGCGTGTGGCCGTCACCACCACCTGATCCATCATCGTGGAGCGCTCCGCAAGCCTGAAATTCACGGGCCCGGTCTGGCCGGCAGCAATCTTTTCGCTGACCGGTTCGTACCCGACAAACGAGGCGCAAAGCGTATACGTCTCTTTGCCTGGAAGCGTAATTTCATAGTGTCCCTCCGTGTCGGCCACGGTACCGAGCGACGGCTGCTCCTTCACGGTAACGACGGCCCCGGCGAGCGGCTGCCCCGCAACATCCGAAACCGTGCCGGATATTTTGTATTGGGCCTGCGTCTGCAGCGTAAACAGCAATCCGAAAAGAGATAGTACCAGCAGTTTCATCCTTATTCAACGGGATAGAGGTAGTCAATGGTCATGTAACCCTTTACGGCGGCGTCGTTCATGAAGTTTGCGAGGCGCAGGGCCGCACAGGTACCGTCCTTCAGACGAAGCAGATAGATCTTCCCCGAAAGGGTGTAGATTGGCGGCATGGTCGAGGTGTCTACATTGAGCCAGCGCGAAAGAGTGGGGTTCCAATAATCCTCGGCATAGAGGATGATTCCGTCCATCATCTGCGACATGTCGATCGTAATGCGGTCGGTGGTCCACTCGTCAGCGGCCCATTGGTCTTCGGCGACAGTCCCGGGAGCGGGAAGCGCATCGAAAGACCCTGCCTGGCTTTCCCAGACGGTGCCGCCGTTGGTCTTCGTGTCGTATCGGTGTACGGCAAAATCCCACGTTTCGGGAGCCGCGTCACCCACGTGTGTTGTTGTTACCTGTTTGCCGTGCAAATCGACATAATGCCATTCGGTGTAATCCGTGGCGTCGATATAGATCCGTCCCGTGCGGGTTCCTTCATCGATGAGGATAAACCCATATTCGTTCCCGGTCTCGGATGTGGGCATATCATAGATACCCTCGAAGATGCCGTTGCAGGCCGGGAGCAACAGCAGCAGTGTCGCTCCCGACAAGAACAGCCCAGCCTGTTTGCAGTTCATGGCCAATCTCGCTTTTTCGTCGAGTTACTCTTCCGTAGTCGGAGCCGTTCCCGGCAGCAGCGTGACGGTCAGTCCGCCCATGACGGCCGGTACGTTGAATGCAATCGAGAAGTCGTCCTTGGCGGCATTTGTGCGGCCACTGAGCGTGAAGTCGTAGTTGCTGGTCGAGTCACCCATTCCCATGGCCACGCTGCCGCTGCCCGTAAAGACGTACTCTTCGCCCTCTTTGGTCGCAGTGGCCGACTCAACAGTAAAGGTTCCCCACGAGGCGGATTCGAAGACAACCTTCACGCTGCCGTCGCCGTTGGCCGTCAGTTTTACGCTTTCGCCATCGGTATAACGATCCTGGAACATCGCACAGTCGGCATCCGTATATCCTTCGTAGGTTCCGGCCAGCAGCAGGTCGGCCGGGGCGTCGCCCGTCTGGAACGTAAGGGTCATGCCGCCCATGACGGCCGGTATCGAAAACTCCATCCGGGCATCGGTCTGTGACTTGATCTCGGCCGTGAAAGTGCAGTCGTAGGCCGAGGTGCTTCCACCCATGCCCATCTGCGTCTGCCCGCTGCCCGAGAGTGTGCAGAGGTCTCCGCTCACACTCGCCTGTGCATCGGTGACGGTGAATTCGCCCCACGTGGCGGAGGTGAACGATACGGAGGCGGTGCCGTCCGTGTTTTTCGTGAGGACGACGGTCTCATCCGCCGAGATCATGTTCTGGAAATAGTTGCAACTGGCCAGCGTATAGCCGTTGTAGCGGCCTGCAAAGTCGACCGTTTTCGAACCGTTTTCATCCTTGTCACACGCCATCATAAAGACTGCGGCGGATAACATCATAAGTACAGATTTGATTTTCATAGGGCTGATTGTTATTTTTCGGAAACAAAATTACCGGTGTTACAGCGCCCCGGCAATACTCACTTTTTATGATTTTTTCAGCCCGATTTTGGAACGGATTAGGTATATGTTGGTAGGCAATCAGGGTTGAATGTCACGGTGTCTGGCCCTTTTATGACAAGTCATCCTCCGCACGAACGGCTGCTACGGTACGCTCGACGTTGGAGTGGGGATGTAAATCACTTTGCTGTTAATGGAGCCAGGTTTGCATTTTCAATGCGATGAACGGTAACTCTCCGTATCGCACAGACAATTCTTGCTCCAACCGGTTGACTGGGTAATCCTGACGGATGCTGATTATGTGGTTCAGGATGAAATGCGGACACGGTGCGGACACGGTGCGGACACGGTGCGGACACGGTGCGGACACGGAAAACGAAAAACCGCATCAGAGTTTCCTCTAACGCGGTTTCTGGTGCCCAGGACAAGACTCGAACTTGCACGAACGTAATTGTTCACTACCCCCTCAAAGTAGCGTGTCTACCAATTTCACCACCTGGGCGACACTGCCGAATTTCTCATTTCGGGTGTGCAAATATAGAGTTTATATTTGAATCCGCCAAATTTTCGGACGCTTTGTGTCGAAAAAATGATTTTTTTCTTCCCTCCGCCCTCCACCGGGGAAGCCGTGAGGTCGGTGGAAGACTGCCGCAGGGCGGTCTCGGACGGTTGTGGAGGCCGGAGGGAGGCTGGCTAAGGGGGGGGCCGCCGGGGAAGCCGTGAGGCCGGGGACGACTGCCGCCCGACAGGAGGTGCCCCATAATAAAAAAGGAACCGTCCGCCCCGATGCGGGGTGAACGGCTCCCGATGGCTCTGCGGGCCGGGCTGCCTCAGCGGACGAAATCCATCTCGCGGAAGAGGTAGTCGGCCCCGCCGATGCGGTCGATGACGAAGAGCACGTAGCGGATGTCCACCGCGATGTTGCGGCAGATTTCCGGGTCGAACTCGATGTCGCTCATCGTCGAGCGCCACGTGCGGTCGAAGTTGATGCCCACCAGCTCGCCGCGGCCGTTGATGACGGGCGAGCCCGAGTTGCCCCCCGTCGTGTGGTTCGTCGCCAGGAAGCAGACGGGCACCGTGCGCCGTCCGTCGAGCGTGATGCCCCAGCGGCCGTACTCCTTCGAGGCGTAGAGGTCGCGCAGTTGCTGCGGGATGTCGTAGTCGTAGATTTCGGGGTTGTCCTTGGCGATGATGCCGTCGAGGGTAGTCTGCGGCTTGTGGTACTCGCCGTCGGCATATTCGTATCCGGCCACCGAGCCGTAGGCCACGCGCAGCGTGAGGTTGGCGTCGGGGAAGAAGGCCCGTTGGGTGTCCCACTCGCGCAGCCCGCGGATGTAGCGGGTGTAGAGCTCGTTGAGGCGCTTGCTCGTGAGGTTGCGCAGCGAGCGCGTCCCTAGCAGCCAGACGATGTGGCTGCGCATGCGCTTGATGCCGGAGGCGAGCGCCTCGGCGTCGGCCGACTTCTCGCCGCTCCACACCTCCTCGAAGAGGTGGCGGGCATATGCCTCGGGGCTGCCCCACGTGTGGAGGCCGTCGAGGAACTCGGGAATCAGATAGGGTGCCGGGCAGCGGGCGGCATACTCCGCGGCGAGGAACTCGAAGAGGGCCTGCTCGGTGGCGCGGCGCCGCTCGAAGCAGCTCTCGGCACGCTCCTCCTCGTCGTAGGAGGTGGGCAGCGCGGCGAGCGTCTCCGAGATGAGCTCGTAGGCGAAGTAGGCGTCGGCGATGCGGGCATATTCGGCCTTGAGCTCCGCCACCACCGTGCGGTACTCCTCGCGGTCGGCGGCCCAGGCGGCAAAGCGCTCCTCGTAGTCGCGCTTCTTGGCCACCGTGCCCAGACGGTTGATGCCCAGCATCTCGCCCTGCCACTTCTTCCATGCGTTGGCGATGGTGGCGTGCTTGGCGGCGTAGTGGATGCGCAGCTCGGGGTCCTCGGCCTGCGCCTCCGAGATAATCTCGAGGCGGCCGGTGCGGATGGCAATCTTGGCCGGGTCGGAGCGCTCGGCGATGTAGGCCACGGCGTCCGAGAGGATGTACTCCTGGGTGTTGCCCGGGAAGCCGTAAATCATCGTGAAGTCACCCTCGTGGATGCCGCGCAGCGAGATTTTGAAGTGGCGCGCCGGGCGGTAGGGGACATTCTCCGGCGAGTAGGGCGCCGGACGGTTGTCCTTGCCGGCATAGACGCGGAAAATCGAGAAGTCGCCCGTGTGGCGCGGCCAAATCCAGTTGTCCGTGTCGCCGCCGAACTTGCCGATGGACGAGGGGGGCGTGGCCACCAGACGCACGTCGTCGAACTGCTCGTAGAGGAAGAGGAACTGCTGGTTGCCGTAGTACATCTGCTCGACCGAGGCGCGGTAACCCTTGCCCTCGGCTTCGGCCTTGCGGCAAATCTCCTCGGGGCTTTCGCCCGCGGCGATGCGGTCGGTCACCTCCTCCATGCGGACCAGCACCCGCACGTTGAGCCCCTCGTTGGGGAGCTCCTCGGCGCGCGAGCGGGCCCAGAAGCCGTAGGTCAGGTAGTCGTGTTCGAGCGACGAGTGGGCCTGGATGTAGTCGTAGCCGCAGTGGTGGTTGGTCAGCAGCAGCCCCTCGTCCGAGACGAATTCGCCGGTGCAGCCTCCGTCGAAGAGGACCACGGCGTCCTTGAGCGAGGCGCGGTTGATGCTGTAGATGTCTTCGGCCGTGAGGCGGAAGCCCTTGGCGCGCATGTCGTCGATGCGCGACGAGATGAGGCTCGGGAGCCACATTCCCTTGTCCGCCAGCGCGGGCAGCGTCAGCAGCAGCACGGCGAGGGTCAGAAACGTACGTTTGAACATGGTTCGATGGTTTTTTGTGGGTTTTTCGTTGGGTTTTTGTTGGATTTCGTTGGGTTGTTGCGGGTCGGGGTTGCGCGGGGCTCCGGGCGCTTTCCGCGGGGTCTGTGCAGCCGGGGCGGAGCGTCGGGTGTCGGGTGTCGGGGGCGCTGGGCCGTTGCGGCCGCTCTCCGGGCCGTTCTGCCTCGGGTAGCTTCCGGGCCGCTCTCCGGGTTGCGGGCCGCTCTCCGGGGCGCGGGCTACTCTGCCTGCGCTTCCCCTTTGCCGGCCGCAAGGAAGCGCTCCAGCTCGACGTAGAGCCGCTGTACGGGGAGTCCCATGACGTTGTAGAACGAGCCGTCGATGCGCTCGATGGCCACATATCCGAGCCACTCCTGGATGCCGTAGGAGCCCGCCTTGTCGTAGGGGCGGCAGGTGTCGACGTAGTAGTCAATCTCCTCGTCGCGCAGGGGGCGGAACCACACCTCGCTGCGGGCCGTGAAGGTGTGGCTTGCGTGCACGGTGCGCAGCGTCACGCCCGAGACCACCACGTGCGACCGCCCCGCAAGGGCGCGGAGCATCGCGACGGCGTCGGTGCGGTCGTGCGGCTTGCCCAGCACCCGGTCGCCGAGTACCACGACCGTGTCGGCCGTGAGCAGGATGTCCCGCTCGCCGAGCGGAAAGGGGTAGGCCTCGCTCTTGAGGCGGGAGAGGTAGCGCGGCACCTCCTCGGCCGGCAGTCCGGCCGGGTAGCGCTCCTCGCAGGCGTAGCGCGGGGCGAGTTCGTAGGGGAGGCCGCAGCCGCTCAGCAGCTCGCGTCGCCGGGGCGACTGCGAGGCCAGCAGCAGACGGTAGTTGCGGAGTCGTTCGTGCAGCAGCATGGTTGTGTGTCGTGTCTTGTCGGTTTGCGGGTCGGCCGGCTCCGCGCGGGGGCGGTGTCCGACCGGCCGGTGGTTTTATGCGGGCCGCTCGGGGGCGGGTCAGCGGATGTCGAAGCAGAGCTGCTCGTGCCCCTCGAGCGTGGCGCGCAGCGTGTCGCCCGGGCGGACGGGCCCCACGCCGGCCGGCGTGCCGGTGAAGAGCAGGTCGCCCATGCGGAGGGTCAGGTAGCGCGAGACGCAGGCGATGAGGCGGTTGACCGGGTAGAGCATGAGCGACGTGTCGCCCTGCTGGCGCACCTGGCCGTTGAGCTCCAGCTCGAAGCGGAGCCGCTGCACGTCGCCGCCCAGCTCCTCGAGCGGGATGAAGCGGGGCGCGAGGGCCGCCGAGCGGTCAAAGGCCTTGGCCCGCTCCCAGGGGAGCCCCAGGCGGATGGCCTCGCGCTGCAGGTCGCGCGCCGTGAAGTCGATGCCGAGCCCCACCTCGTGGTAGTAGCGGTGGGCGAAGCGCTCCTCGATGCACTTGCCCACGCGGTCGATGCGCACCACCAGCTCGCACTCGTAGTGCACCTCCTGCGAGAAGTCGGGGACGTAGAAGGGGTCGTTGTTGCGCAGCAGCGCCGTGTCGGGCTTGAGGAACCAGAGCGGCTCGTCGGCCGCCTCCGTCCCGAGCCCCGTCTGGTGGTGGAGCTCCGCGGCGTGGGCGGCGTAGTTGCGTCCGATGCAGATGATTTTCATGGGTCGTCTCTTTGTTTACCGGTCATTGGGGGCGGAGTCGCGGCGGAGCTCCCCGACCATGCGGCGGGCGAAGCGCTCGCTGGCCCCCGGGCCGCCGATGATGCGGCGCAGCTGGTCGAAGTCGTCGAGCATGCGCTGCCGCCGGGAGCCCCCTTCGAGGATGGCGCGCAGCTCGCGCTCGGCCGCGGTGATGTCGAGGTCGGACTGGATGAGCTCGCGCACCGCCTCGCGCCCGAGGTTGAGGTTGACGAGCGAGACCCAGGGCACCTTCAGCACGTAGGGGCGCAGCTTGACCTGGAACCAGAGCGTGCGGTAGACCACCACCTCGGGGATGCCCAGCAGCGCCGTCTCGAGCGTTGCCGTGCCCGAGGTGACGACGGCCGCCTCGGCCGCCGCAAGGGTTTCATAGGTCTGGTCGCAGACGTAGCGGATGGAGCTCCCCGCCATGTAGCGCTCGTAGAGCGCGCGGTCGAGCCACGAGACGCCCGCCACGACGAACTGCCGCTCGGGGAAGCGCTCGGCCAGACGGGCCATGAGGGGGAGGTTGTCGCGGATTTCGCCGGCGCGGCTGCCGGCCAGCAGCGCCACGATGGGGCGGCTGTCGAGGCCGTTGCGGCGGCGGAACTCCTCGGGTGTGGGGAGCTCGGGCAGCCGCCGGTCGATGGCGTCGACCAGCGGGTTTCCCTCGAAGATGGGGGTGATGCCCTTCGAGGAGAAGTATTGCCGCTCGAAGGGGAAGATGATGAAGAGGCGGTCGACGTAGCGGCGGATGGACTTCACGCGGTATTCGCGCCAGGCCCACACCTTGGGGGCGATGTAGTAGAAGGTGCGGATGCCCTGCTCGTGGGCCCAGCGGGCCATCTTCATGTTGAAGCCCGGGTAGTCAATCAGAATCAGCACGTCGGGGGCGAAGGCGGCGACATCCTGCCGGCACTCGAGCATCTGGCGGCGGATGGTTCCCAGGTTGCGGAGCACCTGCACGATGCCGAAGAACGAGGTCTCGCGGTAGTGCTTCGCCAGGTTGCGCTCGCCGCCCGCACGGGCCATCCGGTCGCCGCCCCAGAAGCGGAACTGCGCTTCGGGGTCGGCCTTGCGGAGCCCTTCGATGAGGTTTGCGCCGTGCAGGTCGCCCGAGGGTTCGCCTGCGATGAGGTAGTATTTCATGTGCGGAAGTGTTGCGTTGCGGCGGGCGGGGCGCCGGGCCCCCCTCTCCCGTCCGCGAGACAAAAATAGCGAATCCCGGCGCTTCGGCAAAACTTTTCGGCCCCAAATCGGCCGCGCGCCCCGCCCGAGGGGTGCACCGCATCGAAAAAATCGTATCTTTGTCTTCAGAAACGGTCCCGGCCCGCCGCCCGGCGCTTCGGAAGGCACCCCGTCCGACGCTCCGGCTCCGCCCCGGTCCCGAAGAGCAACCAACCGACAACCAACCCAAAACAAAAACCCATTCCGAACCTCTCATGAAGCGTTCCCCCCTTCTGCTTGCCGGCGGCATTGCCGCCGTGGCGGCTT
>ENA-ORSJ01000193-ORSJ01000193.1-human-gut-metagenome-genome-assembly--contig:-NODE-193-length-70242-cov-6.216194_pt1 | contig 70242 bp, 59 predicted proteins | sample MGYA00242191_ERZ509158 | MGnify/ENA primary metagenome ERZ509158 (study PRJEB26280, sample SAMEA2338623) | human gut metagenome | biome: human gut; feature: human-associated habitat; material: faeces...
AGCCCCGGGCTTCCTGCGGGAAATTCTGTGAAGTTCCTTTCAAGCGAAGTCAAGGACAGCCCGATGACCGAAGGGAAGTCTGCCGCCTGGACCGTGGGCGCGGGCGTCATGTATCACTTCGACTAAGACCTGTTCCGGTTTTCCGGCCGCAGGGGGCGCTTCTTATGAGGAGCGCCCTTTTTTGTCGCCGGTATTTTCCGGCCAGGGAAGCTCATAGGACGTGCTACGCCCCCCGGCTCCCCGTTGTCTCAGCATCCCTGCTTGGCACAGAGCCTCGATTTCTCGCCAGGCTGTCGCTCTGGACGATTTCGTCCAGCCAATATATTTGCGTGTCGTAAGACCGCCTTCCATTCCTTTTCGGCCAAATTCAAACAATTTATTAATAACCTTCTTTTGCCGAAGGGAAACATCGACATCTTCGAAACGTCTCCAGTATTCAGCCTTGAACCGGGTATCCTCCATGAGGCTGCCTGACGTATCAACTGCCGACTGAACTGCTCCTATAAACCATAAAAGCCATTCGGTAATGTCTCCGTCACTTTTTTGGGTCTTCTCAAGAATCTCGTAATACTCGTTCTTCTTATCAAGAAGAGTCTGCGACAAACTGTAGTAGCGCTGGGAAAAGCCGTCATCCTGAGCCAATGCCATATCGGCAATCGCCCTTGCAATGCGCCCGTTTCCATCATCAAACGGGTGAATTGTCAAAAACCTCAGATGCGCTACAGCAGCACGAACCACGCCATCCAGTTTCAAAGATTCCTCGTTGAACCACTCAAAAAAAGACACCATCTCCTGAGGTACCTTTTCCGCCGGAACTGCCTCAAAGTGAACTTTTTCGCGACCAAACTGTCCTGACACTACTTCCATCGCCGACGTACGCCAAGTCCCGGCTAAGATACGGTAAAGACCGTTACTGCCGTCCGGAAATAGCGCCCGATGCCATCCGAAAAGTCTTTCTTCATCCAATGGTTCTCGTTTATGGGTGGCATCAAGCAGCATCAAAACCAAATTGTCTACATTTCGGGGTGCCGGCTTCAGACCTGCCGTATTCAACCCTAAATGTCTGGCAATTGAAGAGCGGATCTCCTCCGGTCTTAACACCACGCCTTCAATCTTTGCGGTCGACAACGCGTCTGCCTCAAGCCTTTCTCCATAAACCTCAAGATTCTCATCAAACCCTAAAAAATTGAGTGTCGCCCTGAGAGCACCCTGTGCTTTTCTCAGAGTTGCGAGTGGCTTGGCCAAGTCATCAGCAGACCATGCAAACAGCGGCCAGGCAGCTTTCTGCCAGACATAGTGAAGCATAAAACTCCTTAATTCGCTGCAAAAATTGAAGCATTTATCAAGCTATTCCTTCTTTCTTTGCTCATCAGGCTGAAGCTTTCAGCTGCATAAATACTTCAAAACGTGAAATGATTAAACAACTTATTCGCTCCAGAATATGAAGCGATTATAACCAACAATCGCTTCATATCCCGAAAAGATAAAAAAGCGCACCAATCAGACGATCAGTGCGCAAAAAGGAGCTCCGGCAGGCAGATTGCCTGCCGGTCCTCACTACCTGAGGAAACTTTCACACAAAAGCATCAGATATCAAAAAGTTTCTCCAATGCATCGCGGTCTCGGGCGAGTTCCGGATGTTCCGAAAGCACGATCATGAGCTTAAGACGAGCCTTGGCGGCAGAGAGCTCTCCACCCATCGCAAGTCCCGCCCGACGCGTGTCCGTGACACTGCCCGGATAACCGTAGACGTCAAGCACGCGGCCGCCCGGCGTACGTGTCGTCAGCACAACGGCAACGCCCTTTTTGACGGCATCTTCAATGCCGGGCACCATGGGCGGTGGGACATTTCCGCGACCGAAGCCTTCAATCACGATACCCTTGACACCCTGACTCACGGCAAAGTCGATGTAGTCGCGGGTCGAACCCGTCATGCACTTAATAAGGTCCACGCGGGCCGTAAGTGCCTTCGGGGCAAAGCGCTTTACTCCCAGAGGCTTTCTGCGCATCACGATCTTGTCGAGATCCACATAACCCACGGGGCCCCACCAGGGCGACTGGAAGGTTGCGGGATTGGCCGAATGCGTTTTCATTACTTCGCCCGGTGCATGCAGTGTTTCGTTCAGACACACCAGCACACCCATGCCGACGGCTTCCTGACTGGCAGCCGTCTTGACGGAGCAGTAAATATTCATGGGACCGTCAGGGCTCGTGTCGCCTGCGCCGCGCATGGCTGCCGTGCAGACAACGGGCTTGGGGCTTGTGTGCAGCAGATCCAGGAAAAAGCTTGTTTCTTCAAGCGTATCCGTACCGTGCGTCACAATCACGCCCGCCACATCGTCGCGTGCGAGTTCCTTTTCAATCCGCACATGCAAATCCCACATGTTCTGCGGCGTCATCCCGGGCGAAGCGATATTGGAAAACTGAATAAATTCCAAAGGTGCTACCTCGCCCAACCCGGGCACTGCCGCCGCGAGATCTTCGCCGGTACAGGCCGGAACCAAGCCGTGACTTGCGGCATCGTACTTCATGGCAATGGTGCCGCCCGTTGCTACCACTACAACTTTTTTATCGATCATGTGTGCTCTCCGAAAAAGAAGCAATAAAAAGATTTCAGCGGACCGTCAGTCCGTGTTCCGTTGCCCATGCATGCGCCGCTCTGACCTCTGCGTGTGCCTCAGCTTCCCTTTCAGCCAAAAGGGGCAGTGCACCCAAAATCACGTCAGCAAAATGATTGACGTCTTCAAGCGTCAAAGCCGGATACACCACCCTCTGCAACTCTTCATTTGAAATAAAAAGCGACAGACAGCCCGTTGTACCGGGAATTGCACCGACGCCGCCCATCACCTCATGAATATCATCGCTCATAAAGGTGACGCCGCCGAGGTCTTCACTGGCAAAGCGGTTGATTTCAGCGGCGATTCTTACCTTTTCTTCTGACGTCACGGCCTGCGCAAGTTCTTGTCCAAGTGCGCTGATGCGCTCACCCATCTGACGCGTGAGATCGCGCATCGCGCCCTTTTTACGCCCGAGCAGTTCCCTCGGGTAAACAATGGGCAGCCCCAGATTCTGAGCCGACTTTAAAAGGCATTCACTCACCGTCACATTGTCGTCGCCGCTGTAGGCCCGCGTTACAAAGGTCGGTTCCTTAATGACGGGAGACACCGGTCCGGCACAGACCTTGCCTTCAACAAGAATCGTGGGCATCGCGTCAAGCCCGAGCCGCGCCATCATGGCGTTTTTCCCGGCAAGATTTACGTTGCCTTCAATATCTTCGTTGGGTCCGAGGCCGCCCGCTGCGGCGTTTACAACGGCCATCAGGGAGACATCCATCCCGTCAACATTGATCACGGTACCCAAAAGCCGTCCAATATTACCGGGCACTTCTTCGGTACCGAAGAGCAACTGCCCTGCCTCCGGAAGCTTTTCAAAACTGGCGACGGCAGCATTGGCGACAGCCGTCTGAAAGGCAACCGGCACTTCCATTGCGCCCTGCCCGAGAATACGGCCGAAAACCTTCATGGCCGTTGCCTGCGTGGTGATCGCCGAAAGCCCCACGGCCCGCTGCGCGAGTTCTGCTTCAAAGGACGTCACACCCCGCCTGGCTGCGGCAAAGGCCGAGCCTCCTGCGGCTGTATGGACGGTAAAGCCCCCTTCTTTCCCGGTTTTTACGTCAACACGTGAAATCGTGAGATCAATTCCGGTCGCGCGCTGCAGAATCATCAATACGGCCGCCAAACCGCCTGAATCATCCTGAATAAAGCCGCAATGGCTGTTGGCGTGTCCGCAGCCCGCGTGCCCCACAATTCCGAACCGTCCCTTGCCTGCCTTACTGAGCGTCACCGTCATCACGCATCTCCCTGTGTGTTGTTCAATCCTTCAAAACGGACTAAAGCCCAATCCGCTTTGAAGGCGGTACCCGGCAGGGAAAGCCGGATACCGTCACACTGAATGTACTACCTCGTTCTCATCAGAAGATCGTCAGAGCGCAGGTAATAAGGAAAGCCGCCAGGCACCCTGACAGAATCGAGGGGCGCTGGAAGGCATTGGCGGTTTTGAGGTCGCTTCCCGGAACAACCGGAATAACGGTTGCCAGAGCTGCCACAGGGCCGCCGGTGAGGAAGTACTGAATGAGCGACGCGCCGGAAGCAGCGGCAAAGCAGGCTGCAAACGGATCAGCACCGGTCTGCAGAACCACCTGCAGCATCGGAACGAGCACCGACACGGAGGCCGCGTAGGACTGGGTGAGGAAACCCGTAAGAAACGCCACACCGAAGAGAATAAGCACAGGCGAAACCGAGAGAATCGGACCCACGGCGTCACTCATGGTCTGCACGAGACCGATCTGCTTAATGACGGTGGACATAAAGAGAAAGCCGATCGTTGCCACAATGGGCGTTGCAATGAGGGACACCCCCTTCATCATGGCCGCTTCACCTTCGCGGGCGGGCATGCGGGCAAGAAGCATACAGACGATGGCGGCGGCAAGACCCACGAGGAAAACCGGGAAGCCGAGCACGAACCCGACGAGCAGGATGATAAAGGGCAGGAATGCCTTACCGGAAGTCGTCGCATACGTGCGGCTTTCGATCTGAGCCATGATCTTGGCGCGTTCTTCAGGCGTGATCTTCACACCGCGGCGGCGCATATCGGCGTTGCAGCGGATGGCAGAAACCAGGAAAATCACCAGACAGGCAATAAGGCCGAGGACATTAAAAAGCCCGAAGCTGATGCCGGCCGTGGCAATGAGGGCCACCTGCGTGGGATGGGTGAAACCGGCGAGGTTGCCGATGTGACCGGCGTGTGCGCTGATACCGGCGCACTTATTGGGATCCACACCGAGACGCACCGCTGCCGGGCCGGTAATCACGGCCGTGATCACAGGCTGCGTAAAACCGGTCAGAGCACCGATCACGCCGGCGGCAATACCGCCCGCGGTACACACGCCGGTGCCGCCGCCGAGTTTATTGCCCACACGGACGATATCGCGGATGATGACGTCCATAAAGCCCGTGGCCTGCATGATGCCGATGAAAAGCAGAATACCCGTCATATCGGCAATCACAGGGTTCAGGCCCGAAATCACCATCTTGGCGATGGTCATGTCGGCCGAGCCCGCAATCGGAAAGCCCGCCACAAGCGCGGCAATCGTTGCGCCCGTAATGGCGGTAATGTAAATCGGAGTTTTGCCCGTAATCATCAGTAGCAAAGTCGCCACCATGATGATTTGGGCTATAGCGGATGCTGTCATTTTGTGTTTCTCCCGTGGTACGGGAAACCGGTGTCGGCCGGCTTCCGGATACGGATTTCATGAATGTTTTATGAAGTACTCCCACCCTTCGGAATGCTTCATTTTCATTATGAAATCTGAAACTTGCCGTTTCGTAAACGAAAGAAACAAAAAGATTACAGAAAAATTACAACGTGCTATGCAAGGGGATCGGCCGCAAGATCCCTGAGGATATAACCCACACCGGAATAGGCTGAAATCACGCCGCCTTCAAGCCCCGCCTCTTCGAGTTTGCGGCGGATGCGGGTAAAGGCCACCCGCAGATACTGCAGCTCACCCACAGCGCTTGCCCCCCAGACGGCGTGCAGCAGATGCTCGTGCGTCATGACGGTGCCGGGCTCCTTCATCAAGGCCGCCATCAGGCGAAACTCGGTGTCTGCCAAATGAATCTCCGTGGCGCCGACCCAGACGCGCCGCGATGCGGTGTTAAGTTTCAGCGGCCCGTTCACAAGGTCCCCTTCGGTCTGCACAGGGGCTTTTCCCTGTGTGCGTCTGAGTACCGCCCGAATCCTCGCCACCAGTTCTTCGATGGAAAAGGGCTTTGTGACGTAGTCATCAGCCCCGGCGTTAAAGCCTTCCATTTTGTAGGCGCGCTCGCCGTGCACCGACAAAAAGATGATCGGAACGTCGGAAAACCGGCGGATTTTCTGCGCACACTCGAGCCCGTCCATTCCCGGCATCATGATGTCCATGAGGATGAGATCAGGCCTGATGGCTTCTTTGACCGAGAGAATCTCAAGCGCCTTAAAGCCGTCGGCCGCAGGCACCGTATCAAACCCGAAATCTTCGAGATTGCGGGCAACAAGACGCCGGATTTTCGTCTCATCGTCCACAATCATGATGGTCGGTTGTTCCTTCACTTCGCTTCCCCCAAAATACATTGGTTTCTCATACCGGGATGGAAACCGTAAAGGTTGTTGAAACACCGGGGGTACTGCGCACGCTCACCGTTCCGTTATGTGCTTCAACAATGCCTTTGACAATCGTAAGGCCAAGCCCTGCTCCTCCAGCCGCACGCCGTTTGGTCATGTCTCCCTGATAAAAGGGCTCAAAAATGTGTGTGAGCCGGTCTGAATCCATGCCGCATCCGAAATCCGTCACGTCCACACAGACTCTGCCGTCTTTGCTGAGGTGCACCGAAACCTTACAGCGCGCAGTTTCTTCTCCGGGCTTTTTGTAGCGCGCGGCATTGACAAACAGGTTAATCAGAATCTGCGTAAAGCGCGCAGGATCCACGCAGACCGCCTCGGCATCGGCTTCGATAACCCGTTCGACAACTATCGGATAGCGCGCACGGGTAAGACGTGCCGCACGGTCAATGAGGCTTGCGATCTGTACAACCTTTTTATCAAGCCGCATGACGCCCCCTTCAATACGGGAAACGTCAAGGAGGTCATCAATGAGCTGGCCGAGCCTCAAAGTCTCGTCCACAAGCTCCGCCGCATCAGACTCGCGCTCCTTTCTGTCCCCGTCCACGCCGTGGGCGATATTGGAAGCCAGAAGCCTTAACGCCGTAACCGGGGTTTTCAGTTCATGGGCCACAACGGAAACGAGATTTTCCTTCATGGCATCAAGCCCCGCGCTTCCCGGGAAATATCGCGGATAAGCCAACCGCCTCGCTCACCGGGAAAGCCCGGCAGGTCACTCACGACAAACCCCGTCACATCCAGTGTCTGCGTCACACCCTGCGCGGTGCGCCGCACAAGGCGGACATGGCTGAAGCTGCTGCCTTCCGGCATCTCGGTTCCGTAGCGCTTCTCGGTGAGTTCTCTACCACTGATGCCGACCAAACCTGCTCCGTCGTTTAAGAGCCGGCAGGCATATTCGTTGGCGTAAATGATGCGGCCGCTTTTTCCGCGGATCACCACCCCGTCGGTCATCGATTCAAAGACTGCGGCAAGCGTGGCATGCTCCTTGGCAAGCTGCCGCACCAGAGTGTCGTTGGCGAGAACAATCGCCAGGGAGTTTGCTAGGCGCCTTAACGAATCCACCCGATCAGTGGTCAGAAGCGGTTCCGTACGCACCGTGAGCCACCCGTAGGTGACGCCTGAGAGCTCAACGGCCATCAGCACTTTTTTACCGGCGGGCGGCTGTCCGGTTTCTGTTGCCGCCGTGAAGGTGAGATCAGGCAGCCCCAGAAGCAGTCCGAACTGATCCACGCTTGCCGCCACATGCGACTTAAGCCCGATACCGCGCTTGGTGTCGGCATCCTGCAGCGGCAGCAAAAGCCGCTGCAGCGCCCTCAGTTCCGAATTGCGTCCCAAAAGCCGCACCGTGCGCTCGTTCACCATATCCTCGAGGCTCGCGTTAAGCCGCTCCAGTTTTTTGCGGCCTTCGCTTACCGCACCGACCATTTGCTCAAAGGTCTGCCCCAATTCCGTGAGTTCTGAAACGCCGTCTTTTTCCAGTTGCTTTTGAATCGTATGAAAGCGCCCCGTCCGCCCAAACTGCTCCACCGCGCGCATAAGCGTGTTGACGGAGCGCGAAAGCGGCCTGTGCATGAGTGAGCCCACAATAAAGGTGAGGGCCACCGCCAGAAGCAGGAAAAACCCGGAGGTTTCAAGCGAAGCGAGCATGATGCGGTCTCTGACTTTCAGAGGCTCACTTAGAGCGACCGTCCAGCCCATGGTGCGCACCGATGCATAGGCCTTAATCTGAGCCACATCCCGTGTGCCTGCGGTACGGGTCAGGTATCCCGAAGGATCCTCTTTCAGTTTCGCGCGCGACTCGGCAATGCCTATGAGAGCCTGGTTACCATTGTCAGACGAAGCATCATTGAAACCGGCAACTGTCAGATCCTGTGCGTCAACAACCACTCCGTCAAAGGCATGCTCACCGATCGCCACCCGCAACGTCTCTTCCACAAACTCCGTCGTGTAAAGTCCGAGTGACAACCTCCCCTTGCCTGATGTTTCTCCCTTCTGACGGACGCAGACAGCCACAAACGAGGGCAAACCCTCGATACGCAGAACTTCCGCGCCCCCTTGCGAACCAACACCTTCCGCGAGTTTTGTCAGCTCCTTTTTCAGCAAGGCTGACTGACTGTCAGACAACCGAGAGGAAAAAGCAATCAGTGCATCGTTGGAATCAAAAAGGGCGGCTGCCGCCAGAGTACTGCGGCTGCTGTTGCGCACAAAGCGGTCAAGCTCAGCCTGCACGGCACGGGCGTTATCTCGGTCAAATCCGTGAACATCCGCGAGCACCTGCAGCACACGTCTGCCGGCCTCCACGTTGAGCCGGATGTTCTCCGCAATGTTTCTTGCCATGGCAAGCTGCGCGTCGTCAGCCGACTCCATGGCCCGCTGAATCTGCTGAGACTGAAAAAGCCCGAGCATGAAAATCGGAATGAGCGCCGTGCAGCAGAGCATCTTGATGATGTTGTTGCGGAAAGAATGCGGCTCAACGACCTCTTCCACGGGCGGGGCCGGGAGGTTGGCGAGATTGTCATACTTGACGGAACTCAGATAGTCGCGCTGCGGTGTCATGGAAATAACCGAAAACGGTCACAGGGAATGCCGCTCATTGTATCGGCACAGAACTTTAAAGCGCTCCGCGATATCCTTCAGCAACTGCACCTCCGGCAATCACCGTCATCTTCTGACGCCAAACTTCTAAAAAGAAACCCTTATTTCTCTTCCCTGAAATCAAGCTGAAGACGGGCGGGATCGTCTCAAGAAGACCGCCCTGAAAGTGTGTTTATTCACGAAAAGCCCTTGCCTACACTCTTTTTTCAGAAACGGGCTGCAGGCCCCTCCTCACCCAACAACTGAAAAAAGGACAGACATGACGAAAGCACTTTCCCGCCGCAGTTTCCTGCGCACAAGTCTTGCCGGCAGCGCCGCTGTGGCTGCGAGCCCCATGAGTTTTGCCGCGGGCGGCATCTATACACCCGGCACCTATTCAGCCAAGGCCAACGGCATCGGCGAAGTCATCGTCACGATGACCTTTGACTCAAACAAAATCACCGACGTCGTTTTAAACGTTGCCAATGAAACGCCCTCGATCGGTCAGGCGGCCGCAGGCGCCATCAAAAAGCTCCTTCTCACGCGCCAGAGCGCGCAGTTTGATGCCGTCTCGGGCGCAAGCATCACCTCGGCCGCGGTAAGTAAAGCCGCCGCCAAGTGTATTGCCCAGGCCAAAGGCGAAATCCCGGTTGAAGTCATTCAGACGGAAGCGAAAAAAGACGACGGCGACTGGCTCGGCAAAGAACCCGAAATCGCCGAAAACCAGATCAAGGCCACCCACACGGCCGACATCATTGTCGTGGGCTGCGGCACGGGCGGCATGTTTGCCGTGTGCGCCGCTGCTGAAGAAGGCGCCAAGGTAATCGGCATTGACCGCTTTGTCACCGGGACCGGCATCCGTGATGACCTCGGTGCCGTCAACTCGCGCTATCAAAAGAAATGGGGCACAAAGATTGACAAATGGGATTACGTGACGATGGCGACGCAGTACGCCGCAGGTCACATCAACCAAGACCTCGTCAAACTCTTCTGCGACAACTCCGGTGCCGTCATTGACTGGTACGGCGACCGTTTGGCCGAGCGCGGTGTGGAACTCTGGCATGAGTCCGGAGACAAGGTCGACGAATCGCGCTACCACCACTTTCCCACGGGGCACTCGCCGCGGTGGCACACTTCTGACGACGGCACCGGTAAGCCCTTAGACGGCAACCGGATTCTCCATGACTACGCCGTCAAAAAGGGCGCGCGCTTTGACTACAACACCCGCATGGTCAAACTCATTAAGGACAAGGGCCGCGTCACAGGCTGCATCTGCATCAACGCCGACGGCGATTACGTCCGATACCTCGCCAAAAAAGGCGTGGTGGTTGCGACCGGCGGCTACGCGCAGAATTACCCGATGATGCAGGCACTGCAGCCCTGGAATCTCAGAATCGTCGGCCGCACCCGCGCGATGCCGGGCGCGCACGGCGACGGTATCAAGGCCTGCCTCTGGGCGGGCGCCAAGATGGACGAAACCCACTCCATGATGATGTTTGACCGCACGGCGCTGCGGCGCGAGCAGACCCCGGGCCCCGAGGTCTGCAAGTCCGGCGACAGCGGCTTTTTCTGGATGGGCTCCCAGCCCTGGCTTAAGGTGAACGGCGACGGCAGGCGCTTCATTAACGAGTCCGGCACCTACGAAAACATCCTGCACGCCGACGGGTACCAAAAGGGCCATGTGCACTACGTGATCTTTGACAGCAACTGGACCAAGTACGTAGCGCAATTCAAGATGCACGGCTGCTCACGGCTCGTCCCCTTTGAAAACGGCGCTGATCCCAACATCCCGTATCAGACGATCCGCGACAAGATGCTGCCGGATCTGATTGCCAAAAAGTTCGTGATCAAGGCCGATACACTTGAAGAACTCGCCCGCGGGCTGGGATTACCGGAAAAAACGTTCAAGGAAACGGTCGCGCGCTACAACAAACTCGTCGCGGCGGGTGAGGACACCGACTACGGCAAGGAGATATTCCGGCTGTCTCCGGTGAACCAGGGCCCCTATTACGGCGCCAAAACCACCGGTCAGATTCTCTGCACGATGGACGGCATTCAGATCGACACCCACATGAACGCCATTGACACGGAAGGCAATCCCATTCCGGGCCTGTACGTGATCGGTAACGACAGCGGCAGCTACTTTGCCAACGAATACCCGAACCTTTCAACGGGTATGGCCTGCGGCCGCACCGTGACCTGCGGGCGTCTTGTCGGACAGTATCTCGCCAAGCTCTGACGCCGGCGGACAAACGCCGCCTGAATCACTTCAGACGGCGTCCCCAAACAATCCTTCTCCTCTCTTTTCGGTCTGCCGGTGTTTACGCACGGCAGACCGCTTTTTTCCTACGGCACCCGAGGCGCACCTCTTACCGCGTCGCGCATCGACTGCGGCAGTTCCCGTCCCGAAGACCCCATGCCCGCGGAAGGCATTGCACCCATACCGGTCATACCGCCCATGCCGGGCATCTGATCGCGGCTTCGGTCATCGTCATGGACTCGACCGTATCGTAGTTGCGCTTCTGGGGATTCAGTTTGGCAATCACCGTCACGCCGTTCCTGGCAAGCACTTCGACGTCGGCATCAGCGGCCGTGTAGTTGGGGCCTCTCACCTCCTTCCAATTCACATAGCGGATCACGACGTCCCCGAGGGCCGTCGTGTCGCCGGTGCGCATCGCGAGCGTTTTTTCAACGGAGGCCGTGGAAACCGCGACCGCAGCAAAGACTGTTACCACAGCGCCCAGGTGAATGAGTGTGACGCCCGCCGTACGCAGCCCGAAGTGCCCGGCTTTTGCGGCAGCAACCGCCGACACTGTGACGCCTGCCGCCGCTCAAACCGCAAGAAACACGCCTAACCTGAATTTTGCACCAGTCTGATTTTTCAGAAAGGCAGGCTAATTCGAGGCAAAAAATCGAGAAAAATCTGTCCGCCCCCTTAATTTTCTTCATGCAGGGTTTTGCGCAGAGCCCCTTATGAAACCGTTGTCTTGCCTGGTAGTGTTGGCAGGCACCGATGCCGATCACGGCACTGGGTACCCCATCAACCCAGGGAACTGTTTTCTTACTGACAAGATGCGCGTATTTCTGATCGGGAGCCGGTTTTTCAACAGGGCACCAGAACTTACGGTCAAAGGTGTCGAAGTACTGTTGTTCAGCAACCTTGGCGTTGTAGGCCATCATCTGCCCGGCCGACCAGGTGTAATACGCATCCTTGGAGGCGTTATCAGCAAATTTGGCAGAAAACGAACGGCCTGTCTGCATGGTCAACAACAATCAAAACTACTCAGACGCAGAACATTACAGGAAAGCCCGCATTCCTCCCCGCCTTGATGGGGAATCCTGCGGGCATTTCTTTGACGCGGTACTGCCGCAGACGCAGCTAGCGCGCCTCGTTGCCGCAAGCCTCATTCAGATTAAGCGCTCCGTAGCGGAACTTAAAACCGCAGGAATTTTGGTGACCGAAGACGGCCTCGTGCGCGTACGCTCCGCAAGTCTTGACGGTGTCTGGCAGTGGCTTTGCTCCTGCGAAGAACCCGTCTCGGACTTTGCCCGGCCCAAAGACTGGCGGCCTTACGTCACTGACCACTGACGGAGCCGCTCAGACAGAAAGCGGCTCCTCTCAGGACTTACGCCCATGCTTTGACCGCTGCCGCGGCGCGTCCGGCTTCGCGGCCGTTCACAAGGCAATCGAGCACGGCGCAGGCTCCGATTCTCACCGCACCGTGAATGCCGCCCACAAATTCCCCGGCCGCAAAAAGCCCGGGGATGGGCTTGTCGTTCGTCACATCAAGCACAGCCGTATGAATGTCGGTTGCAACGCCGCCCATGCAGTGGTGCACCTTGGGACTCATGCGGGAGACGTAATAGGGCCCCTCTCCGATCGGTTTGGCGGCCTTATCAAAGGGGCGGCCGAAGTCGGTATCCTGCTTTTTCGCGAGCAGCGCGTTATAGCGGGCAATCGCAGCCCTGAGTTCCCGCTCATTCATCTTGTAGGCGCGGGCCAAAGCGCGAGCGTCGACAAACTTTTCCACGGTTCCTGCGGCGAGCATCTTTGCAAAAAGCCCGGGCCGGAGGACTTCCAGGTGCCGCACACCGTCGTCATCGGCAAAAGCCAAAGCTTCGCCTCCGGCATTGATGACGTTCAGAATTGCATCGGTGCAGAGCTTGCGGTCACCGAATTCGTTCACAAAACGCTTACCTGTGAGGCTTGAAACCCAGAAGCCGAAAAGCGTTGCGGAAATCGAGGCAAAGTGCGTGGCAATGCCCATACCCTGCTCCTTGGGAGAACACGAGGGCAGACACTGAATCCAGTCGGCCTGAATCACACGGGCGCCGATGCGGCTTACCTCCCGCCAGGCTTCAGCCGTCGCGCCGGGCTGGTTCGTGGTGAGAAACTTTTCCCCGAGCTTGGGATCAAGGCGCTTGCGGTATGTGACGTCCGCACCGAACCCGCCGCAGGCAAGAATCACGGCTTTGCGAGCGCCGATGCGCTTCACCCTGCCGCTTTTGGCGTCCCCGAACTCATAGTCCTCACGGACCTCAATGCCCGTGACGCGGCCGGCATCGGACCTGAGAATTTTCTCCATGAAAACACCGGTACGGATTTCGGTGCCAAGCTTTTCGAGTTTGGCAACAGCCGGAACGATGATCCCCTGGCCAGTCCCCTGCTTGGTGATCATGCAGCGCGAGGCCGAGTGGCCGCCCTTGCCGGTTAAGTGTTCGTTCCATTCAACGCCGATGTAGCGCCGCGTCCACTCAAAGGTGTCTGAAGCCTTTTCGCAGACAAAACGGATGTGGTCGGGATCACCTAAGCCCAGCCCGATGCGGGTCATATCGGCCATGAGTTGTGCGGGCGAATCTTTGATGCCTTGAGCTTTCTGTACGCTTGAACCAGGCACGGCCATCATGCCGCCTGAAAGCGAGGAATTGCCGCCTACAAAGGCCATCTTGTCGATGACAAGGACATCGGCGCCGGCCTCACGGGCCGCAAGTGCTGCGGCAAGCCCGGCAAACCCGGAACCCACGACAACGACATCGTGCATTTCGTCAAACTTGGGTTTACCGGCAGCGTTTGCTGCGGGGACGGCCGCAACAGCTGCCGTCAGGGCAGCTCCCTGAATCAGACGGCGGCGGGAGAGTTCTGTCATGGTTGACTCCTTCTGTATTGTCTTTGCGTGTCCACACGGGGAGCGGACGATGTAGCGCGGGTTTTACGCGCTTTCACGGTAAATGTCATCCGAAATCTTTGCCGTAAAGCTCACTTGACACAAGTGCGCCATGGTCGGCACGATGATGGAAAACGTACCCACAGGAGAAAAGACCCTGCAGTATCAGTGCAAAGTTACGGTCCTCGAGACGAAGTGTTTTCCGGACCTGCAGAAGAAGTTTCTCGCTGATTCCGAAAGCGGCCCCTGTCCCTGCTTTAAAGCCGGACAGGAGTTTCTGTTTGAGCGCACGCCGGAAAACGACGGCTTCTATCATCTCTGTCAGGCTACGCGCGTGGGCGGCGGCAACTGGCCGTGCGCGGAAGCCTGGGGCGCGGTGAGCCGCTACATCTACGCGGCGCTTCAGGATGGGGCCATCATGCGCAAGTGGACCAACGACGACCGCATGATGATCGCCTGCTGCAACGACGGCACGCGTCCGGTGATTTTCAAAATTGAGCGCATTGATATTCCGGAAACGGAAGAAGAGCGTGAGTGGCTCGCAAAGCAAAACTTCCTCAACACAAAAGACAACGCCTACACGGGCTGATGCTCCGACGCACCCCGGGAAACAAAGCGTTCCGTCTCCTCGCACCAGATGAGAGGAAAGACCGGATCGCCTTTCTCCTCCGGCCGCTGCGCAATCCGGCGTTCAAGGGCGGATAAAGCTGTCTCAACGTCTTCCTCCAAGACCGCCCAGGCAAAAAGAAACACGGCAGGGCGCTTTTGGAAAGCAAGTCTCAGTTCCATGGGATCCGTGTTCGTCGAAACCTCAACGTCAGAACCGTGGTCGGGAAGCAGAATCTCAAGATACCGCAGGCAATAAAAAGCGTCAGTCACCGAAAAACCTCTGCCGGGCAATTCCGTTCATGAGCATTGAAAAGTAGTCGGCGGCATCCAGGGGATCAGCCGGTACGTCTTCAGCCCGAGCCCAGCCAGCAAACATCGTCCGACCGAGCAGACGGTGGGCGCGGCTTGCCAGCATCGCCCGGCGCCCTTCGGCGTTGGGCCAGGTAAGCGTCACCATCCGGTCCCGGTCCACGCTTTTAATTGTGTAAAACCCGGCCTGCGCCATCAGAAGTTCGATGCGGAAGTCGCGGTCCGTCTCATGCTCGGTGAGTTCCTTTTTCGTGGGCCTTATGGTGTCCGTGAGCGTCAGCATATTGCGCTCAAGCCAGGCATCCCGAAATTTCAGAACGACCGTGCGCTGCCGCCCGTAACACTGCCAGTCCACATCCACCCGTTCATGCGGATCGCGAAGGTAAGACATAACCATCCAGGGACACAGCACCGGCGGCTTTTCCTCAAAAGAAAAGCGCCAGCCTCCGTACCAGGCTTCAAGGCGATCCATGACGTCTACCGGCGTTAAGCCTGTCGTTTGCGCCGCCCGTTGAACCCACGGCAAAAAAGTGGTTTCAAGGTCCTTTCGGGTAAACCCGACGATGTCACTTGTGTCCGCGTCAAACGTGATGTCGGTAAGCCACCGGAACACCCAGTCAAAACCCGTCGTAATGCACCGGGTGGTTCCGGTCATCATCAAAAACCGAAGGCGGTCATCGTGTTCCCTCAGGCAGTCGAAAAACGCCGAGTATTCCGAGGCTATTTCGCTTCGAAACCCATGGCTGTCAGCCGTGTCAATAAACGGAAACTCAAAATCATCGATAAGAAGCACAGTGCTTTGGGGCGCCTGTCTTTCAAGCCACCGCCCGAAGGCATACCAAAAGGAGCGGCTGCCGACGTCATCCTGCCGGTTAAAACCGTACGGCTCAAAGGTCCGAAGGATGTAGGACTGCAGTCTTTTCCGGAAGTCTTCGTCTGATGAGAAATGCTCGCACAGACTCATGTGCTGGATTTCCACGACTTCGCAGGGCTTCTCGTGCCAGAGGTCTTCGCCGGCAAGCCCGTCAAACACCGCGGCACCCTCCTTAAAAAGCGCCTTCAGTGTGGTCAAAAGAAATGTGCGCCCGAACATTCTCGGACGGCCGAGGTAAAAGAGTCCGGGTTTACGGGCAGCAAGCTCCGCAATTTGCACGGAGCGGTCTCAGTAGAGTTCACCGACCTTACGCAAGGCCGGAAAATCGGAAAACGTGGGAAGCAGCGGAAGATCAGTGTGATTAAACGGCATGCTTTTGAACCTTGATTATTTGTTCAGGAATCAAACAGGCTAAACGGCCGTTTACCGCCATGCATGGTTGAGCATTAGAAAAAGCTGAACCGTTCTTCAAATAAAGCACGGTCTGTTTGTAAGGTTAGTTCCTTATTAACTTCTATTAAGCCTTTCGCACTATGTCCCCGTTTTTTCTCAGGGTTATCCCACCCTAATCCCTTTGCATGTGTACATTTTGTTGTCTCCTCATGTTTTGCTGTAAATAATGAGGGGCCTGATGAAAAAGGGCCCGCTGGCTTTTTCAGGGAAGGCTTTTGTGCTTATCCTGCACCGGCGGATAGCAAAGAATTCATATTTTGGAGATCTCCTCTGAAGCAGGTCCCCGTTTCGGCCTGAAGGGTGTTGAACAGCTCGGTAACGGCGTGGAAGTCGGTTTCGTTCTCGAAAACGGCTTCAGCGCTGATACCGGTGCTCTCGGCAACAACAACCGCCTCTTCGGCCGTCAGTCCACGCTCTTTGTTCGCGGTTCCTTCGGTGAAATCGCCTTCGGCCGCATGGGCCAGCTCACGAGCGGCAACGGCTCCTACGGTCTGACCGGTAACCTCTCTCCGTTCGGCACCAGCTGGGGTGGTTCTGTTGAAGGCTCCACCTACATGGTCGGCTACAACCGCATGGACAACACCGTTGTCTATAAGACCCCGACTTTCGGCGGCTTCACCGTTTATGCTCAGTACTCCTCTGACATGAACACCCTTGTCCAGGACACGACCGAAAACAAGGGCAACTCCAACCGCTACTACGCCTTGGGCGCCACATTCAATGCCGGTGCTCTCAATCTCGTCGGCACTGTTGATTCCTACAACTGGGATTCCAGCAATGGCAAGATGGAACAGCTCGATGACGGTCTGACCGTCACCCTCGGCGGTTCCTATGACTTCGGTGTTGCCAAGGCCTACCTCGGTGCTCAGTACTTTGACAACATGTTAGCCGGCACCGGCGCCGCTGCTACAAAGACCCTTGACGGCTACGGCTTTGCCTCTGCCTGGAGCGCTCTCCAGCAGGCCAAGGGCTTTGGTGCAATGGCCGGTGTGGGTGCACCGGTTGCCGGCGGTACCGCCATGTTCGCTGTCGGCTACGCCAAAGCTGAAGAAGCAACCGACAATGCTGCAACCAAAGACTACGAAGTTACCCGTTTGGGCGTTTCTGCCGGCTATAACTATGCTCTGAGCAAGCGCACCGACGTCTACGCCGTTGCTGCCTACTACCAGGACGATCAGGACACCGGTACGACCTCCACGAAGCCGACGACTACCAATGTCTTCGTCGGTATGCGTCACACGTTCTAATTTAAGTCGAAATTAGCGACTTGAGTTGAACCAGAACTCCCCTTGAGGCTTTACGCTGTTAAGGGGAGTTTTTTTATACCCGAAAACCGCGCCACGACTGGATTTTCAAGCGACTGTGCAATTTGTGTCTCAGGGTTAATACTGTAGGCGATTTAACAAATCTGCGAATATTTGTAGGCAGTAATGATTAAACACATAATGGTGGTGCCTAGAAAGGCCCGCTGGCGGCCGCTTTTACTGCAAGAGTTTGAAGCGGCATGACTACACCGGCGGCTAGCTAAGAATTTTGGAGATCTCCTAAAATGAAAAAGACACTTGCTGCAGTTGCTGTTCTCGGCGCCTTTGCCGGTTCCGCTGTCGCTGCTGACGTGACCCTTTACGGTTTGGTCGATTATTCTTTGCAGTATCAGCATCTCGATGCTGACGTTGCCACTGCTGATGCCACTGACACCACCCAGATGGCCAGCGGTGCGAACAGCGGCTCCCGCTTCGGCCTGAAGGGTACGGAAGACCTCGGTAACGGCGTTAAGGTTGGCTTCGTCCTTGAAAACGGTTTCGCCGCCGATACCGGTGCTCTCGGCAACAGTAGCCGTCTCTTCGACCGTGAATCCCAGCTCTTTGTTGAAGGCGCCTTTGGTCGCGTTGCATTCGGTCGTTTCGGCCAGCTCGCCAGCTCCCTTGGCTCCTACGGTCTGCTCGGTGTGACAGGCCCCTTCTCTACTGGTTGGGGTGATGCCACTGCCGGTCTGAAGTACGTCAACGCAAACGGCCATAGCCGCTATGACAACGCGATCACCTACGTGACTCCGTCCTTTGGCGGCCTGACCGTTTACGCTCAGTATTCTTCCAGCGTCAGCAACGCCGGCACGGAAAATGAATCTGACACCGACCGTGCCTACGGCATTGGTGCCAAGTTTGTTGGCGCCGGCCTCACCCTCGTTGGTGTTGTGGACAGCACCAATTACCAGTCTTTCGGCAAGGACGCTGTGTCCAAGGACATGGACGATGCCCTGACGGTTACCCTCGGCGGTAATTACGACTTCCAGGTTGCCAAGGTCTACTTCGGCGGCCAGTACTTCACCAATGCCAAGAAGGTTGGTCAGAAGAACGTCTCTGCCACCAGCACAATGGATAAGGGCTACGACTTTGAAAAGCCCTACAACGGTGCTGACGGCTTCGGCCTCGGCCTCGGTGTCGGCGTTCCTGTCATGGGCGGTACCTTCGGTGCTTATGCCGGCTACATGAAGGCCGATGCTGTTGATTCTACAGCTGCTGACGATATGAGCGTCAAGCGCATGATCGGTGCTGTCGGTTACACCTACAGCTTCAGCAAGCGCACCAGCATCTACACGTCGGCCAGCTACACCAAGGACAAGGTTGAATACGCTGGTTCCACCAAGGATCGCGATCCTTCCTCCGTCGAAGTCCTGCTCGGCATGATCCACAAGTTCTAATCCGACTTGCGTGATTGCTGATAAGCCCTGCCCCTCGTGACAGGGCTTAAAAAGGAAAGCTCCCAAGCCGCAAGGTTCGGGAGCTTTTTCGTTGCCCGTCAGTTTCTGAGTCTGACGGTTCCCACGCCCTCTTCATCCACCGTGATCTCCGTGCCGTAAGGTTTGGAGAGATCAGCCAAATAAAGCATCGGTTCCCTCGCCTTGGTTAACCGCGGCAGCCCCCGCTGCGATCGAGGCATCTTCTGCCCCAAATCCACGGGATAGAGCTTCACTTCCGTCACGCGCCCATTGTCCACCGTAAAGCCCGGCAGCACCGCGCGCCAGATGTTTTCCTGCACAACGTAACCGCGTGTGCCGTTAAGGCTTCTCTGGTCCATGTATTCGCCAACCTTCGTGTCCGGCGTAAAGCCCTTGTTTAAGAAGGCGTCCGCCGGCTGCACCGCCACGGTCTCGGTCTCAAAGATGAAGTTCCCGATACTGTAGAAAATGACGCCGCCCCTGTAGAGTTCAATGCCGCGCATCTCATGCGGCCCGTGCCCGATAACGGCGTTTGCCCCGGCATCAATCACGGCGTGTGCAAAGGTTTCGAGAAACTCTGCGGGTTCGTTACTCTTCCGTGCCCGCATCTCGTGAGCGTGCAGGCTCACGAGAACCACGTCGGCCTGGCGGCGTGCTTCCTGCACTTCTGCCGTAATGCGAGCGAGGTCCCGGGCATTCGGAACCGTCTCCATGTGTTCAGCGCCGTCGGTCAGTCGAAACTCAATGTTTCCGAGCGTAAAGGAGCCTTCCGGAAAGGGATTGGTGTAGCCGTTGGCAATCGAAAGTTCTTTGGCGGCATTAATGAGCGTCACGTCCGCCAATTCTTTGGCCATTGCAAAGTGTTGGGCATTGACGTGGTGGATGCGCTTAAAGCGTAAAGGATTCAAACCGGGCCGCCCCTTCACATCGGGCCCCTGGGTGCCAGCGGCAGCTTCCGGCGCAAAAGTCGCGGTAACGCCCACCATGGCAACGCGGCCCTTAGGTGTTTCAAGCATGGCTGCGCGCGTAGCGTCAGTGAGGTTGCGGCCGGTGCCCGCATAGACCATTTGGCGCTCTTCTAGGTGCCGCAATGTTGCCAGGACCCCGTCCTGGCTGTAGTCACCGGAGTGGTTGTTCGCGGTATTAAAGAGGTTAAAACCAAAGCGCCGGATATCGTCCAAGGTTTCCGGCGGCGACATCGCCCAGGTGCCGCCGCTTGTGGCCGCGGGCGTCCCCTCGTGCCACTGAAAGGTGGACTCGAGGTTGACAAAGGCCGCGTCAAAGGTAAGGATGAGCCCCGCGAGTTCCTCAAACCCTTCGTAACCCTTTTCGGGCAGCCGGCGCGTGATAAAACTGTCACCCGCCGCAATAATCCGGACAGCCATAACCTCTTCTCCTTTGTGTTGCTTCAGAGAAGAGATTAGCAAAAGCGGTTAACGCGTGCCGCCCGTCATTTTGAGGAAGTTTGCGAGCATCTCGTGCCCGTATTCACTCGCAACCGACTCGGGATGAAACTGCACGCCTTCCACCATGAGTTCCTTATGCCGCACGCCCTGAATCTCGCCGTCGTCACTGACCGCCGAAATTTCAAGGCACGCCGGGCACGTTGTGCGGTCAATCACAAGCGAGTGGTAGCGCGCAACCGTGATTTTTTCAGGAAGCCCCGCAAAAACGCCCTTGCCGTCGGCGGTAATCACATCGGTCTTTCCGTGCATGAGGCGCTTGGCGCGCACAATGGTTCCGCCGAAGGCTTCTCCGATTGCCTGATGCCCGAGGCAGACGCCTAAGACCGGGACCTTCCCGGCAAAATATTTGATCGCCTCAAGGCTTACGCCGGCTTCTTTCGGAGAACAGGGACCGGGCGACACACAGACGCGCTCCGGCTTCATGGCAGCCAGGGCCAGGGTGAAGCTGCTTATACCACCAGGGCCGCCACGTCTGCCGCATCGTTACGGACCACCCGCACGTCTTCGCCGAGCTCCCCGAAGTACTGCACGAGGTTATAGGTAAAGCTGTCGTAGTTATCGATCATCAAAAGCATTTTCTAGTTCCCCTGCAGGCCGAATTCGGCTTCTTCTGCGGCGCGCAGCACGGCGCGCGCCTTCATCTCGGTTTCCTTCCACTCAAATTCCGGGACGGAGTCCGCCACAATACCGGCGGCCGCCTGCGCGTAAAGCACCTTGTTTTTAATCACCGCGGTGCGGATCGCAATCGCCATATCCATTTCGCCCGCGTAAGAGAAGTACCCCACGGCGCCGCCGTAGATGCCGCGCTTCACCGGTTCCAATTCATCGATGATTTCCATCGCGCGGATTTTCGGAGCGCCCGTGAGTGTCCCCGCCGGGAATGTCGCCTTTAAAACGTCCATCGGGGTCATGCCGTCCTTCATTTCGCCTTCAACGTGGCTCACCAAATGCTGCACCTGGGAGTACCGTTCAATGGCGTACTGTTCCGTCACATGCACGGTCCCCGTCTTGGCGATGCGCCCGATGTCGTTTCTCGCCAAATCAATAAGCATTAAGTGTTCGGCACGCTCTTTGGGATCATTTTTGAGTTCTTGAGCCAACGCCGCGTCTTTTTCAGGCGTCGCTCCCCGGGCGCGGGTGCCCGCAATCGGACGGATGGCGGCAATAAAACGGCCGTCCCGCTTTTCCTCCCGCACGAGAATTTCGGGCGAGGCCCCCACCACGTAGAAGTCCCCGAAGTTGTAGTAATACATGTAAGGGGACGGGTTCAACGTTCTCAGAGCCCGGTAAAGCGTGATCGGGTTTTCGGTAAAAGGCCGCTCAATACGCTGCCCGATCTGCACCTGCATCAGGTCCCCGGCGGCAATGTAGTCCTTGGTGCGGATGACGGCCTTTAAGTAGTCGTCCTTTTTAAAGGGGCGCTCGGCTTCGTGCGCGGTGCCCGCGCCGCTGTAAGGGGCCTGCACACTCTTAGCGAGCTCTTCCTTTAAAAAGCGCAGACGGCGGCGGGCTTTCAAAAATGCGTCCGGTTCACGGGGATCCACGTTCAAAATGAAGTAGAGGCGCCCCGCGAGGTTATCAACCGCCACGAGTTCATCGCACAACAAAAGCTCGATGTCGGGGACGCCCAAGTCGTCTGCCTTCGGTTTTCCGAGTTTTCCCGGTTCAATAAGCCGCACCGTGTCGTAGCCGAAGTACCCCACAAGCCCCCCGGTAAAGCGCGGCAATCCGGCCGGCGTATGAATTTTGAAGCGCTTCTGAAAGGCTTCAATGAAATCGAGCGGATCAGTATCCGTCACGCGTTCCGTCACCTTCCCGTCCGTTATGACTTCGGTGACGGGCCCGGTTTCGGTGAGTTTCACCGTGATTTTCGTGCGTGCAGGCAGTCCAATGAAGGAGTACCGGGCAAAGCGCGTGCCGCCTTCCACGCTTTCGAGTAAGAAGCTCTCTGCGCGGTTGGCAAGTTTCAGGCAAATCGAAAGCGGGGTGTCAAGGTCCGCGAGGCACTGCTCCACCACCGCAATACGGTTGTAGCCTTCGTCGGCAAGCGCTTTCAATTCATTTTCTGTGAGCATCGGGTTTCTCCGGTTCAGCCGCCTCGGTCACCCGCCGTCCGCCACTCTGTGGATCACGGGGCAGACATAACGGCACAAAGCGGCCTCGAAAAAAAATGGGTTTTCAAAGGAGGAAAACGGGGCCGGCAGCGAGGGGGCAAAAACCCCTGAAGGCCGGCAGGCACTGCGGCTGGTACGACACGCAGCGCGCAGGAAGATGTCAGGACAAGCGGCGCCATGACCAAGCCCCCCGTGCATACCAGCCTTCAGGCTTGGCGGCACGGATTGCCCGGGTAAAACTCTCAGCAAAGGAAAGTTTGGTCATGACAGTCCGAAATGTTGATAAATGAAGCGCGAGTAAGCCTCACGCAGTCAGCAAATTGTGCCAAAGAAAAGGGCCCGCGCGGGGCCCTTTTTCCGCCTTACACCGGCTTTAAAGCCGGTTTATGCATTTCGTCAAGCAGGCTAAGGCGTTTTAGTTGGATGCAGGAATGCACATCAGAAGGCCGGCACCACCGCACCCTTGTATTTTTCCTCAAGGAACTTCTTCACGTCCGGCGAACGCAGGGCGTCCGCAAGTTTCTTCAATTCCGGACGGTTGTCCCCGGTGCGGATGGCGACAACGTTCGCGTAAGGCGAGTCCTTGGCTTCAATCGCAAGCGAGTCCTTGGCGGGATTTAAGCCCACGCCCATGGCGAAGTTGGAATTGATGACCGCGGCGTCAACGTCGTCGAGTGTTCTCGGCAGCGTTGCGGCTTCCAGTTCCACGAGCTGAAAGTTCTTCGTGTTGTTGATGACGTCAGCCGGCGTCCCCTTCACGCCCACGCCATCCTTGAGCCCGAAAAGCCCGGCGTCAGCAAGAACTTTGAGCGCACGGCCGCCGTTCGTGGGATCATTCGGGATCGCAATCTTGGCACCTTCGGGGAGGTCCTTGAGGCTTTTCACCTTACGGGAATAAACGCCCATCGGTTCAATGTGCACCGAGCAGAGAACGGAAAGTTTCAGCCCCCGCTCCGCTGAGAACATATCAAGGTAGGGCTTGTGCTGGAAGAAGTTCGCATCGAGTTCCTTATCGGACAAGGCGAGGTTCGGCTTCACGTAGTCGGAAAATTCCACAACCTTCAGATTCACGCCCTCTTTTTTGAGTGTGGGCTCAATGAATTTGAGAATATCGGCGTGGGGCACCGGTGTTGCGCCCACCGTAAGCGTGACGGCCTTGGGGGCTTCAGGGGCCTTCTCCCCGCAGCCGGTGAGTCCGAAAGCCAAAACGGCTGCGCCGCAAAGGGCGGCCGTGAGAGTGCGTCGCTGCATTGTCTTTTTCTCCGAATGTTGGTTTACCGGGAAGCATCCCCCGGTTTTCAATTGTGTGCGGCTGAGTTTAAGGCAAAGTGCGTTACTGTGCCGTGGTAATACCGCATGCGCCTTTTTGGTGCAGTCCTCTCCCCAAATCCATGCACGTTTCCGGTGCATCCGCACGCTTCTTCAGAAACCATGCGTTTTCGCGTTTTGGCACGCTTTTTGCATTCATTCCCGCAGAAGGAGAACAACCGTTCTTCAGAGAAAAACAACCAACAGGGAATTTGCCATGAAGTACATCATTGCCGTCGTCAAGCCCTTCAAACTCGACGAAGTCCGTGAAGCCCTTTCCGACCTCGGGGTTTCCGGCATGACCGTCACCGAAGTCAAAGGCTTCGGGCGCCAGAAGGGCCACACCGAGCTCTACCGCGGTGCCGAATACGTTGTGGACTTTCTGCCCAAGGTGAAGGTCGAAGTGGCCGTTGACGATGCGGTCGCCGAAAGCGCCGTCGAAGCAATCGTCAAAAGCGCCTACACCGGAAAGATCGGTGACGGCAAGGTCTTTGTAATGGATCTTGCCTCAGCCGTGCGGATCCGCACCGGTGAAACCGATGCCGCTGCTGTTTAAGAAACAAACCACAGGGAGACAATGAAAATGATGATGCGGGGAAAATACGCTGCGGCCGCGACAGTGCTTGCGGGGACGTGCGAAGGCGCCTTTGCGGCATCTCCGGCACTTGATAAGGCCGACGTCGCCTGGATGCTCGTTGCGACGATTCTCGTTCTTTTTATGACGATTCCGGGGATTGCCCTTTTTTACGGCGGCATGGCCCGTAAAAAGAACATTCTCTCAATTCTTGCGCAGTCATCCGTCATCTGCTGCGCCCTGTCGGTGGTCTGGGTGGTGGTCGGATACTCACTGGCATTTACCGAAGGCAACCCGTGGATCGGCAACTTCTCGCAGGCCTTTTTGAGGGGTATTGACATTAAGAGCATGACCGGATCCATTCCGACGCTTCTTTTTGTCTTTTTCCAGATGACGTTTGCGGTGCTCACCGGGGCGCTTATTACCGGCGCCTTTGCGGGCCGCATGAAGTTTTCCGCAATGCTTATCTTCATGGTCGTGTGGTCCGTTCTCGTTTACGCGCCGATCTGCCACTGGGTGTGGTGCGCCGGAGGCTTTTTCTTTGATATGGGAGCGCTCGATTACGCGGGCGGCACCGTGGTGCACATCAACGCCGGTATTGCGGGGCTTGTGGCCTGCATCATGATCGGTAAGCGCCTGGGATACGGCCGTGAAGCGATGAGCCCCTATAACCTGACGCCTACGATGATCGGCGCCTCGGTTCTGTGGGTCGGCTGGATGGGCTTTAACGGCGGCTCAGGGCTCGCCGCAAACGAACGCGCCGTAATGGCGATGATTGTGACGCAGATTGCCGCAGCGGCTGCGGGCTGCGCCTGGATGGCCTGCGAATGGATTGCGCGCGGCAAGCCGTCACTCTTAGGCATGCTCTCGGGCGCCGTGGGCGGTCTCGTTGTGATTACGCCGGCTTCCGGCTTTGTGGAGCCGATGCCGGCCCTTGTGATGGGCTTGATCGGCGGGTGCGTGTGCTTCTGGGGTGCGACGAGCTTAAAGCGGGCGCTTGGTTACGATGATTCGCTCGACGCGTTCGGCGTGCACGGCGTGGGCGGTATTGTGGGTGCGCTTTTAACCGGCGTCTTTGCGACGAGCGCCGTCACCGGTTCTGAACTTCCCCCGATGATGACGCAGGTCGGCATCCAGGCCGCAAGCGTGGTGGCGACGCTGCTTTACGGCGGCATCGTGAGCGCCGTGATTCTCAAGATTATCGACAAGACGATCGGCCTCAGAGTGACGCCTGAGGAAGAACTCACGGGGCTTGACCTCACGCAACAGGGCGAACGTCTCGGTTAATCCGCTTTCAACCTTCTGATTACCTTTACTCCCCTTTCCCGTTGCCGCGGGGATGCGTTCTTCAGAACGCACTGGCGGCGGGAAAGGGCTTTTTTATGCCCGAAGGAGACAGACGCAAAAGCGGCAGGCACAAAAATGGCGGGGCACTTCCCCGCCGACAGGTGGACCCGGGTCTTTCAACCAGCCCAAAACGATCAGATGTCTCTGACCGCCCTTACCTTGGATATTAACAGACCGCAACATGCCCGCGGTAAGACTTTTCGGCACGTCAAATATTTTGAAGCCGGAAACCGCGTTGCCACGATTTGTAAGAGCCTACAAATCCGATCTTGCCGTCGTCTTTTCCAATCGAACCTGCAAAGCGGAAAAACGGCTGCCGCAGGGATTTACTCCCCACCGGCAGCCGTCTCAGAACACCGGGCGTCAGCTCTTTAAGCGAGCTTTTCTGTGAGTTCCTTCACAACGGTGTTGGCGTCCGCGACAAGGCCGTAGTCGCACATTTCAAAAATGGGCGCTTCCGCGTCGTTATTCACAGCCACGATGACCTTGGAGTCCTTCATGCCGGCGATGTGCTGAATGGCGCCGGAAATCCCGAAGGCAAAGTAAAGCTCGGGCGCGACGATCTTACCGGTCTGGCCGACTTGGGTTTCGCTCGGCGCAATCTGCTGGTCAACGAGTGCACGGGTGGAACCCACGGCGGCACCGATCACGTCCGCAAGTTTTTCCACCGCCGCAAAACCGGCTTCATCCAGAACGCCGCGGCCTGCGGCCACGATGCGCTTGGCGCTCTCCAAGTCCGGCCGGTCGCTCTTAGTCTGCGTGAGGTTCACAAAGTCAAACTGACGGATGCCGTCAAAGGTCACGGCAAAGGATTCAACCGCAGCCGACCCGCCTTCAGACGCAACGGGCTCAAACGCGGTCGGGCGCACGGTCATCAGAACCGGGCTTCCCGTCACCTTCACGGTGGCGAGCACTCCGCCCGCGTAGATAAAGCGCCTGAAGGTGTCGGCCGAAACCACGTCGGTTACTTCCGAAACAGCGGGAGCCGCAAGTTCCACCGCCGCGCGGGGCATGGCGGCTTTGCCGCTGCTCCCGGCCGCAAACAAAACGTGCGTATAGCCGCCCGTTTTCACCGCTGCGGCAACGGCGTGCCCGAGGGCTTCGGCTTCAAAGTGCGCGAGTTTGGCGTCATCGGTCACGCGCACCTTGGTTACGCCAGCAACTTTCGCTGCAGCTTCACCCGCAGCGCCGCAGCCCGTACCGGCAACGAGGATGTCCACGGTGTCCGAGAGCTTTTTGGCGGCCGCCACCAAAGAAAGCGTCGCGCCCTTAAGACCGGCGTTATCGTGTTCGGCAATCACAAGTACTGTCATTTTCGTTTCCCGTCCGTCTTAAAGAACCTTGGCTTTGTTTTTGAGAACGTCGATCAGTTCATCAACGCTTGCGAGCATCTGACCGGCAGCGCGGGCGGCCGGGTCTTCGGCCTCAATGACCGTCACAGAGGGCGTGAGATCAACGCCGAGGCTTGCCGCATCAATCGTTTCCACGGGCTTTTTGCGGGCCTTCATCATGTTGGGAAGCGTCACGTAGCGGGGTTCGGCAAGCCTCAAGTCCGCGGAGACCACACAGGGAAGCGCCGATGAGACTTCCATGAGTCCCTCGTCGGTTTCCCGGCGCACAAAGGCCGTGCCGTTTTCAACGCGCAGGGCATCGGCACAGGCCGCAAACGGGAGATTAAGGATGGCAGACACCATGGCCGGGGCCTGGGCGCTGTCGTCGTCAATGGCCTGCTTACCCATCAGAATCAGATCCGGCGCTTCATTCTTTGCGACCGCCGCAATGATGCGTGCTGCGGCAGCCGGGTCCGCTGCGGCTTCAAGCGTTACGTGGATTGCGCGGTCTGCGCCCATTGCCATGGCGGTGCGCAGCTGATCAACGGCTTTGGCAGGCCCCACGGTAAGCGCCACCACTTCGTCGGCGGCCCCCGTTTCCTTCAGACGCACCGCGGCTTCCACGGCAATTTCATCAAAGGGGTTCATCGACATCTTGGCCGCTTCAATATCGGGCCCGCTTTTATCGGCCTTGGCATGGACCTTGACGTTGTAGTCCACGACGCGCTTGACGGTCACTAATACTTTCACAGAGAACTCCGCTGCAAAAAAGAGGTTCGGGTGTGTCGGGCGCAGCACTTCGGCCGGCAGGACGCACCGGAAAAAGGAAAACACACTTTCTTTTTTCCAAACTGTCCGCGATTATACGAAGCCGACGCCCGCCCCGCCTCGGCAAAACGCACGATTTCGGGCGCAAAACTGCGTCACAAAACGCACTGTACCCCGAAAGTTCTACAGACAAACGGCGCGGTCTATGGCACACTTAGAAAATTAACTCTGACCCCGCACGCGTGCCTGTCTGCAAAGCGCCCCCCTGCCCGCGTCCGGTTGCGTCCAAAAAGATTTCGGTTTTTTCGTTATTTTGTTATTAAAGGAGCAGCACATGCTTTCTGACATTGAAATTGCCCAGGCCGCCAAACTCAAACGCATCGATGATCTTGCGCACGAATGGGGCCTTGAAGATGCCGAATTCGAACCCTACGGGCGCGACAAGGCCAAGGTAACCCTCAAGCCCTGCCGTAAGGCAGCGGGCAAACTCATTCTCGTGACGGCAACGTCCGGGATGCCCGCCGGATCCGGTAAGACCACGACTTCGATTGCTCTCGCGCAGGGCATGAACCGTCTCGGCAAAAAAGCGGTTTTGGCGCTCAGAGAACCGTCGCTTGGCCCCGTCTTCGGCATGAAGGGCGGCGCCGCGGGCGGCGGCTACTCGCAGGTGCTGCCGATGGAATCAATCAACCTGCATTTCACCGGGGACTTTCACGCGATCACGGCCGCAAACAATCTTTTGGCCGCTTTGATTGACAACGCCCGTCACCAGGGGCAGGTAGACCTCAAGGAAGTGATCTGGAAGCGCGTTTTGGACGTCAACGACCGTCAGCTCCGTAACATTGTTGACGGCTTGGGCGGGCCCGCCAACGGCATCCCCACCGAAACCGGTTTTGACATCACGGCGGCGAGCGAACTGATGGCTGTGATTTGCCTTGCTGCGGGCGAAGAAGACCTGCGCGCACGCATTGACCGGCTCGTTGTGGGCATCAAGCGTGACGGCACGGCCTATACCTGCAAGGAACTCGGTGCCACGGGCGCGCTGATGGCCTTGCTGCTTGAAGCCGTCAAACCAAACCTCGTGCAGACCCTGGAAGGTACACCCGCCTTCGTGCACGGCGGCCCCTTTGCCAACATCGCCCACGGCTGCAACTCGGTCGCGGCCACGAAAGCCGCACTCACGCTGGGTGAATTTGCGATTACGGAAGCGGGCTTCGGGTCAGACCTCGGTGCCGAGAAGTTCTACGACATCAAGTGCCGGGCTGCGGGCCTGACGCCTTCTGCGGCTGTGCTTGTCACCAGCCTTCGCGCGCTGCACTGGCACGGAGGTGTGGCGCTGCCTGAAATCGGCAAACCCAATATGGAGGCTCTCAAAGAGGGGCTCTGCAACCTTGAAGCCCACATCGACAACCTCAAGGCTTTCGGGCCCGCCGTTGTGGTGTCCGTGAATCACTTTGCCGGGGACGACGAAGCCGAACTCAAGGTGCTCTTTGACTGCGCCAAGGCGAAGGGCGTGCGGATTGCGCTTTGCGACGGTTTTGCTTTGGGCGGCAAGGGTGCCGAGGACCTCGCCCGCGAGGTGCTTGCAGCCTGTGAGGGAGATCCGAACCCCCTTAACTACGCCTACCCCGAAGACGCCGACGTCGTCACCAAAACGAAGATGGTGGCCGAGCGCGTTTACGGCGCGGCAGGCATCACGCTGTCAGATGCCGCCAAGAAGGACTTAAAGCGCATCACGGATCTTGGTTTTGACAAGCTCCCCGTCTGTATCGCCAAAACCCCCTTCTCCTTGACCGCGGACCCCAAAAAGCTCGGTGCCCCGAAGGGCTTTACGCTGCCGGTGGCTCGCCTCATTCTTAATGCCGGTGCGGGCTTTGTGGTTGTGACGACGGGTTCCATCATGCGCATGCCGGGTTTGCCCAAGGTCCCGGCCGCGCTTCAGATTGATGTGAAGGACAAAATCACGGGCCTTGCTTAACATTCATTCCTGACGCACAAACGGCGAAAGCGCAGTATCTTTGCGCTTTCGCCGTTTGATCTATCAAGGGCACAGCCCTTGGTGCCCTCATAAAAAAACGAATAAAAATACAGCGGAGACTTTTGTTGTGACTGAGTTTGCCAATCAGGTTTACGAGATTGTCTGGAGTCCCTTTCTCGTTTATATCCTTCTAGGAACCGGGCTCTACTTTTCCCTGAGATCGCGGTTTGTGCAGCTGAGAATGGTGGGCGAAATGCTGCGCCTCATGTTTCAGCGCAAAAACGACAATTCCGGCGTCTCCTCCTTTCAGGCGCTTTCGATGACGCTTGCCGGGCGCGTCGGTACCGGCAACATCGCGGGCGTTGCCACCGCCATCTGTTTCGGCGGCCCCGGTGCCCTTTTCTGGATGTGGGTGGTGGCGTTTTTAGGCGCCTCCAGTGCCTTTGTGGAATCAACGCTCGGCCAGATCTACAAGGAGCGCATCAACGGCGAATGCACGGGCGGCCCCGCCTTTTATATTGAGCACGGTGCACAAAGCAAATTCTTTGCCTGGGTGTTTGCAATCATTACGCTTTTAGCCTCCGCCGTCCTCTGCCCCGGCGTTCAGAGCAACGCCATCGGCGCAGCAATGGAAAGTGCCTTCGGGATTGAAACCCCGATTTCGGCGGCGGTGATCTGCTCACTGCTGTGCTTCATCGTGTTTGGCGGCTTAAAGCGTATCGCGAGCTTTACGACGGTGGTGGTGCCCTTTATGGCGCTTTCCTACATCGTTGTGGCTCTGATCACGGTCTTTTATAACGTCGACAAGATCCCCGCGGTCTTTCATCTGATTTTCACGTCCGCCTTCGGCATGGATTCGATTTTCGGCGGTATCGTGGGTACCGCTGTGAGCTGGGGCGTAAAGCGCGGGCTTTACTCCAATGAAGCGGGCCAGGGTTCCGGTCCCCACGCGTCTTCGGCGGCGAGCGTCTCGCACCCGGCAAAGCAGGGCCTTGTGCAGGCGTTTTCCGTCTACATCGACACGTGGTTTGTGTGCACTGCCACGGGCCTCATGATTCTTTCCTCCGGCTGCTACAACGTCATAAACCCCGACGGCAAGCCCTTGTTTTCAGGCCTCACCGGTATCGAAGCGGGCCCGGTTTACGCACAGAAAGCCATTGACTCGGTGATGCCCGATTTCGGCTCTCCCTTTGTCGCGTGCGCGCTCTTTTTCTTTGCGTTTACGACGATTCTTGCCTACGCCTACATGGCTGAAACCAACATCAAGTACATCAACCGCACGCTTAAAAAACCGTGGCTGCTTTATATCGAACGCGCAATTCTCATCTTCTCGGTGGGCGTATGCACGATCAAGCCCTCAAGCATCGTGTGGCTTTGTGCCGATATCGGCATCGGGCTCATGGCCTGGGTGAACATCCTTGCAATTCTGCGTCTGCACAACACCGCGTTTTTAACGCTCAAAGACTACGAAACGCAGCTTAAAAACGGAATCACGGAACCCGTTTTCCACCCCGAGAAACTCGGCATTGCCCACGCCGATTACTGGCAGGGTAGTACCGCGGAAGAAAACCTTGCGGTCGAACAGGCCGAAGGCGTGGAAAACCAGCCCGCCTCCCGGGGCGTGCGAGCCTTTATTCAGAGGTTCTACAACAAGGATTAACCGCACGGGTTTTGCGCTTTTCACGGCCGGATACATTTCCGGCCGTTTTTCTGACGCATTTGCTATGCACTGTGACCGCGAACCTTTGGATGGCAGCTGCTTTGGTGAGACTGTTTTTATTCCAAAGACTGAAGATCCGTTGCTCTATGACGGAAAACTTATCCACATGAAGCATCCAACCGTCATAAAAGTGCTGAAAATCGGTCAGGACCATGCTGCATATCACATTCCTGTCTTTATCGACAAAGACAGGAATGACACAGCTAAATGAACGTTTAATTACTCCTCAATGCGCTCGTCTGCTTCAGGATTTTGTCTTGGCTCCGATGCATTCAGTTCTCAACACCAACTCGAATTCATAGAGGCAGTTTCACCCGGGAGAAACTTTTAAAATATCCCCTGTCGGCGGTCCACCGGCAGGGGTCAATTTTTTGGAGTTTTGCGGGACGGGCATCAGATTGTCTTTTGCAAACCGATCCCCTGCCCTTGGTTACTTCTTACCACACATAACGGAAGCCAACGTTCCAACGCCAGTTTTCCTTCACGTCGCCACCGTTCTGCTTTTCAAGGTCGACGTAAGAGTAAGCGTTCTTCGTCCAGTTGAAGTTGGCGCCGACACCGTACTCGTAGTAGGTTCCGCCGATATCGTCCTTCAAGGTCGACTTGACGGACGAATCCGAAACAAGCGAAGCCGTAAATTCGGACTCACCCTTCCAGTCATGAAGGACGGAAGCGCGGACATAAACCGTACCCTTGTTTTCAGGGAAGTGGAAGCCGGTTCTCAAACCAATGCGACCAATCAGCGCTTCAGTATCCTTCTGATCGACACGAATGCCATTGGAAGTCGTGAAGTCATCGCCAGCAACCAAGCCGTACGTCAGCTCAGCCTGCGGCTCAATGAAGGCAAGACCGGCAAACGGCAGATGCCAGCCGGCTTCGACGCTTGCGCTGTACGCATTGTTCTTCGCCTTGCCGCTCATCGTGGAAAGGTCAAAGTCGCTCGACAGACGGCTGTACTTGCCGATCATGTCAACGAAGAGACCGTTGTCTGCAAGCCAGGAACCATAAGCAGCAAGGCCGTAGGCCTTGTTGTCGGAACTGCCGTTCGCATACGTGGAGGAACCATCGGTATAGGTAAATGCACCGCCAACCTTCCAGCCGTAACCGACATCAACATCGCTGCCAACCTGAACCGACGTGCTCTTGCTCGTCATGTTCTGACGGCCGTATTCCTGTTCAGAACCATAGAAGCGAACCCAAGAACCGATGCCTTCGGGACTGTCACGAAGCTCGCCCATGCGCTTGTTGAGATCGTTCATGTCGTGACGCCATGCCATGACGCCCATCGAGGAAACGGTTCGGAACGCAGAGAGCTTTGTATTCTCTTCTTGAACAACGGTGCTGGTGGTGCCGTCAGCGTTAACTGTCTGGGTAATTGCCCCTTTCACCGCACCTTCCGCGACGGTGTTAGTGATGGAATTGACTGTGTTGGACGAAAATTGAACAGCGTCTTTCATAGCCGTCAATGCCGAATCAACATCGGAAATATCGTCTGCATTGATGCCCGTCGCGTTAACAGCCAACTTTATATCGTTATCTGCATCCGTTTGGCCGACGCTCAACTTGCCGATGCTGGTAATGGCACCATTAGCCGCAGTAGCTGCAACGTTGATAGTGCCGCCAGTGCCTTCAAGATTCTGGACCTTTACCGTCTGCTCTGAGTTCTTAATATTAATGGTAGCGTCATTTAAAACGAGATTGTTTAATGGAATATTCTCAAGCCCTTCGGTAACATTATTTTCAATTTCATCAATCACCGTAGGTTCCCAAACTGCACCATTTTGTAATTTAATCCGAAGATTAAATACATCAAGATAACTCTGATCAGAAGGTTTGCCAGTGCCGTAAGAAACGGAGCTATTGCCTACCAAAATTGAATCCGATCCAGAAAAATTGACGATAACAGTTGCGTCGGCAACGGTTCCAGAGGTTTTTTCATCGTAATTAAAATCAATATTGCCGTAAAGCTTGGTTGAATGAAGGCCGTCCTCATTGATTTTAATTGTGCTATCGCCTCTAGTCGAAATGGCAGCGCTTGTAGCATGAGCTTCCAAATTGCCATTTATGTTCATGACCCCTTGAGACTGGGCAACAATAGCATTCGCTGAATAGCCATTCTCACTAGAACCAGTGGTAGTTGCATTAATGTAAATATCATCTGCATTGATATTTATAGTGCTAAGGTCAGATGTAGAGGTTGTAGTCTTGTTCTGTGAATAGAGACCATAAGCCCAAGCTTTTGAAGTGACATCAACGACAAGAGATTTTGTGTTAATGTTAATAACACCACCTTTAATATCATTTGCAACTTGGCCTTCGGCCCAAATACCGACAGCGACATCTTTTATACCTGAGTTATCCGTAACTTTTACAGAAATGCTTTCGGTTTTACCTTTATTCCCTAGATTAATAGTACTTTACGTGGCGGATGATGACTTTACATATCCCGCATGAATACCTACATTTCCGTGTCCCCAACCAGGGCCTTCGGTAATATCAATTGATAGGTTCTTACCTGAAAAGTCGAATTGTTTTCCAGAGCTAGCACTAATGCCCATATCGTAAGCACCGGAAATAGTCAAATCTTCAGTGATCGAATCAGGGGCCATTTTTCCAATAGCAAGCGAAGCACTGGCAGCGTTGGCAGATGCAGCAATTCCCAAAGCAAGGACAACTGCTTCATATAGAGGAGAGATTCGCATAAATTAACTCGAATAGTAAGTTAAAAACTAGCAACAACAAGTTCTAGAAGAGCCTTGTCTTAACCGATCGAGCAATAAAAATATCATCCGACGGAATCATTCTGTTTGGCCTTGAGGCATTTTGATGAGTCACTGCAGCTGACGTTGCTGAAACAAAAGTTCCCAACACGGCCATCGTGACCAACGATAAACGGAAGGTATGCATCATCAATCCCTCTCCAAATCAGAAAAAGATGAATTGATTGTGCCCCCCGGATCCTTGTCAAGCCCAATGAATACTGGGTATTTTTTACCTGTTGCATTCCGGATACACTCCTTTTTGCTTCTGACAGTTTTGCATAATCGGAATGAAGCGCTTCCCTTGCAATGACTGCGCGAGCATTCTCCGATTCGGATATTCCATCGGCGGCCGGCATTAGTTGCCAAAATTTCTTTCCGTGATAAATCAATTTACAGAAGTCACGGAAAATGCGATACTCTGACGAATTCAAAAACCACGTTGTTTCACGCCTTTTGACTGGTGAGGTTACCTGTGCCACTCACGGCTAATCCTGCTATTGTGATCCGCGTGGTAGGTTCGACACAATGAAAACAAACATGTGAGGAGATTGCAATCATGGCTGAGATTTCACGCAGAACGCTTGCCCTCGGGACAGCCGCAGCCGCCGCGGCCGCGGTTTTCCCCGGCGCTGCCGCCGCAAAACCCGCCAATGTCCCCGTGATCTGGGACGGCAAAAAGATGTGGGAGACCTTTGAAAAAGACGGCACGGGCTTTTCTTTCCCGCATAAACCGGGCAGCCCCAAGGCCTATGTAACCTTTGACACGCAGTGCCCGGACTGCATCCGCTTTTATGACAACATCGCGCCGCTTCTTGACAACATCAACCTCGTCTGGTGCCCGATTGCGTTTTTAAACATCCATTCGGACCCCCAGGGCGCAGCGATTCTGATTGCGAAGAACCCGGCTGAAAAGTTCATGGAGCAGCACCTGCACTTCCGGGACGCCGGTTTCCGGGGTTTCCGCTATGACCTCGCCAAGATCCCCGAGGACGTGAGAAACAAGGTGTGGACGAACACGAAGCTTGCCCGCCGCTCCGGGTGCCGCGCGGTGCCCTTCGGGGTTTATAAGAACCCCGAGGGTGAGTACATTGCGCTTGATGAAAACCTCAAGACCGAGGAACTCAAGGCGATCTTCGGACTGAAGTAACACTTTTGCCCGAAATGCGAAGCCCCGGATTTCGCGGTCCGGGACTTTTTGTTGCGCGTTGCTGCGCGTTCTTACATCACTTTGAAAGCTTTTCGACTTCCACTTCCAGCGTCTGAATGCGTTTACGCATGTCCCCGAGACGCATCATGAGAACGGCCGTACGCTCAAAGGCGCGACGCTCCTGCGCCGGGAAAATGCCGATCAACTGCTTTGCGCCTTCCTGCCAGTGCATGATGGAGGTGGCAGGACCCACTTCGCTGCCGTCAGGGATGGCGATGTGGCCGTTGATGTTGGCGGCGCCCCCGATCATGCAGGGGCTGCCGATTGTGGTGGAACCGGCAACACCCGTGCAGGCCGCCATCACGGTGTATTCTCCCACGCGCCCGTTGTGGCCGATCTGAATCTGATTGTCAAGCTTACTGCCCCTGGCAATCACCGTATTTTCAAGGGCCCCGCGGTCAACCGTGGTATTGGCGCCGATTTCGACGTCGTCTTCAATCGTTACGCCCCCGATCTGAGGGATTTTGACCCATTCGCCAGCAAACGGCGCAAACCCGAAGCCGTCGGCTCCGATCACGCTGCCTGAATGCAAAATCACGCGGTTACCGATTGTGCAGCCGTGGTAAACAACGGCGTTGGGGTACAGGATGGCGTCCTCGCCCACCGTGGTGCCGGCGCCCACGTAACTCCCGGGAAAAAGCCGCGTGCGCGCGCCGATCACGGCGCCCGCGCCCACGTAGGCGCCCGCTTCGATGACAGCCTCGGGAGAGACCTTTGCGCCTTCTTCCACCACGGCCTTCGGGTGAATAAAGCCTGTGGGGCGCTTGGGTTCTGTCAGCACCTGCAGAGCCCAGGCAAACCAGGCGTAGGGGTTTGTGCAGACAATAAGCGGCCGGTCGGCGGGCGCCCCTTCGGGCCACATGGCCTTGACGTCGGCTTCCGTTAAAACAATGACGCCCGCATGACTTGCCTTCGCAGCATCCCTCAGACGCGGCTGCGCAAGAAACGCGACGTGCTCGGGACCCGCGTGATCCAGGGGGGCAAGACGCTCAACGCACACTTTTTCGGCGCCGCCCAAAAAACGGCAGCCGAGACGGTTGGCGGAGCGCTTTTCAATTTCAGCCGTCAGTGCGGCAACGGGAAACGACATATGTACCCCCTTTTCGGGCAGATAAAAACAAACCGCGGCGCGTTCAGAGGATCTCCCCTGAAACTCACCGCGGGAACAAACGCTCGAGAATTACTTCGCCGGTTTGTTGAGGCGCTTGATGACTTCGTCGGTGAGGTCAACCTTGGGGCTCGCCCAGACAGCTTCCTGAAGAATCAGGTCGTACTTCTGGCTCTTGGCGAGATCCTGAATGATGCGGTTGGCGCGCGAGAGAATAATCTGGCTTTCTTCCTGAGCGCGCTGGTTGCGCTCTTCAAGAAGCGCGCGCTGCATGCGGGTGATTTCGCGTTCTTCTTCGGCGAGGTCACGGCGCTTGCTTAAGCGTTCACTCTCGGTCATCACGGCGCTGTCTTTTTCAAACTTGCCCGCCTTATCCTTAAAGGCGCGCACGCGGCGGTTTAATTCGTCTTCGCGGCTCTTGAAGTAGCTCTTGAGCTTATTCTGCGCGGCAACGGCGGGCGCCGATTCCGCAAGGATCTTTCCGGGATTCACCACCCCCACCTTGAAGTCAGCGGCCATGGCGCCGGTTGCGAGAAACGCGGCGGCTGCCGCTGCGATCAAACCCTTTTTAAACATGAGTCAAACCTGTGTAATGCGTGTCAGAAAACTGATAGGCCGGATTGTAACCCGTCTGAGACTGGGGCAAACCAGGCCGGTTGTTTAAGAATTTGTCCGGACGCAGGTTGTGCGCCCGGACGGAAGAAACTCTTAGAAGCCCGTACCGATCTGGAACTGGAAGCGCTGCGTGTTGTCGCCGTCCTTCTTGTTGATCGGGAAGGCAAGCGAGAACTTCAGGGGCCCCAGGGGCGAAATCCAGGCAATACCAAAGCCCCAGGAGTAACGGAGGTCATCCAGAGCAAAGTTCGTTTCGCCGCGTCCGCTGTAGCCCCAGACGTTGCCGCCGTCCAAGAACATCAATCCGCGCAGGGTCTTGTCGGCCCCCGGCAGCGGCATCAGGAGTTCCGCGGAGAAAACAAGCTGCTGGTTGCCGCCCAGGTTGTCGCCGTTCGTGTCCTTCGGACCCAGGCTTGAGCTTTCGTAGCCTCGCACCGAGCCGATGCCGCCCGCGTAGAAGTTCTTAAAGAACGGATAGCGCTTGCTGCCGTAGCTGTCGCCGTAACCGGCCTGCATGTTGAGGCCCAGCGTCCAGAAGTTCGTGATCGGCAGGTACTGCGTGATCTGATAGGTCGCGCGGTAGTACTGCGTATCGAGGGCCGGCAGCGACACTTCCGCGTTAAAGCGCTGATAGCGCCCGCGCGTGGGGGCCAATACATTGTCTCGGCTGTCGCGCGACCAACCTAAAGTTAGAAGCAGTGACTGCGGCTTATCGCCGTACTGATCCACATAGTCCCAGTAGCGCTTAGGCGACGGGTCCGTGCCGCCTCTTAAATCAACCTTCGTCATTTCCCAGCGGGTACCGACGAAGATGCGGTCAAGTTCGGTCACAGGAACACCAAAGCTGATGCCCGCGCCGATCGTTTCGTAGGCAACGTTGGAGACATCGAGCTCATCGAGGTCAACACGCCGGTCGTAGATATCCCAGTTGCGGCTGATCCCTTCGGGCGTGATGTAGGGTTCCGTGAGGCTGAAGGCGTACGTTCTCTGGCTCTTTGAAGTATTCACCTCAATGGAGGTCGACTTACCGGAACCGAAGACGTTGTCCTGGGCAAAGCCCGCAGACAAGATGATGCCGTCGCTGGTGGAGTAACCGGCACCGAGAGAAATCGAACCCGTGGGACGTTCTTTCACGGCAATGTCAAGGTCCACCTGATCGCGCGTGCCCTGCACGGGCTTGGGTTCGGCGGTCACCGAATCGAAGTAGCCGAGACGGTCGATGCGGTCGCGGGAGAGCTTTACTTTGTCGCTGTCAAACCAGGCCGATTCGTACTGACGCACTTCACGGCGAATCACGTCGTCACGCGTGCGGGTGTTGCCGGTGATGTTGACGTGGCGCACGTAGGCACGGCGCCCCGGGTCGATCGTATAGACGATTTCGACGGTGTCTTTTTCAGCGTTTGCCACCGGGTTGGGTGTGGCCGTACAGAAGGCGTAGCCGAGCGTCGAGAACTTGTCCACAATCGCCTGGCTGATGTTGTTGACCTTCTCGGCGTTGTAGGTCTCACCCGTTTCAAAAGTCAAAAGCGGCTCAATTTCTTTTTCCAGGCCAAGCATATCGCCCGCAAGCTTCACGCCGCTCACGGTGTACTTCTCACCCTCGGTCATGTTGATGGTGATAAAGACGTCAGCCTTGTTGGGCGCGACCGACACCTGCACGCTGTCGATCTTAAAGTCGAGGTAACCCTGGTTCAGATAAAAGCTTCTCAGGGTTTCAAGGTCGGCTGCGAGCTTTTCGCGGGAATAAAGGTCGCGCCGCGTGTACCAGCTCGACCACTTGTGCTCACTGAGCTGCATCAGGTCCATGAGTTCATCGGCATCAAACAAGTTGTTCCCGACGAAACGGATCTGCTTAATGGAACTTGCGCTTCCCTCGTCCACATTCATCGTGACGCGCACGCGGTTGCGGGGCAACGGTGTCGTGGTGGTGTTCACCTGCACGCCGTAGTAGCCCTTGGAGAGGTACTGACGGCGCATTTCCTGATCGGCCCGGTCAAGCACGGACTGGTCAAAGATGCGGCCTTCAGCCAGGCCCACGTCACGGAGGCTTTTTTCCACGCCGTCCTTATCAAAGGCCTTGATGCCGCTTGTTTCAATGGAGGCGACAGCCGGGCGCTCGGTGATGCGGATCACGATCACGTCGCCGTCGGCACCCACCGAGACGTCACGGAAAAGCCCGGAGCCGTAAAGCGAATGAATGGCTTCGGTACCGCGTTCCGGCGTGTATTCATCGCCCACCCGAAACGGCAGATGCGAAAACACCGTACCCGGTTCGGTTCGCTGAATCCCTTCAACGCGGATGTCGCGGATGGTAAACACCTGTGCGGCCGCAGACACGGCAAATGCCGCGAGCACGGCAGCGGCGGCACTGCGCAAGAAAAACTTTTCCGTCATTTATGTTCTTTATTCAATGGAACAAGGCCCGGCGTTGTCGTAAAAAAACGCCGGGAGAAGCGCCCGCAAACCGTGTGGCACGGCTTATCGGGCACAGAAACTGCGTCAGTTTAGCCCGAAGAGGCGCGTTATGTCATTACCCACGGCCAAAACCATCAGCAAAAGAAGCAGAAAAACACCGATTTTCTGCCCCCACTCGGCAACCTGCGGCGCGGGTTTGCGGCCCGTCACCATTTCATACAAATAAAACATGAGGTGTCCGCCGTCGAGAACCGGCACCGGCAGGAGATTTAAAACACCGATGCTGATTGAGATGAGCGCCAGGAAAAGCACATACGGCACAAACCCGTATTGAAGGGTTTGCCCGGCCATATCCCCGATTGCAACGGGTCCGGAAATGCTTTTGACGCTGACGTTTCCGGAAAGCATCCCGGCGACGGAATTCACGGTAAGCCGGATCGTGTCCCAGACCTTCACGCCCCCGATGCCCAAAGCGTCAACCGGCCCCGCGTGTTCAAAGACAAAGTCCCCGACGGAGCCAAGGCTCGCGCCGATGCGGCCGATCGTCTGACCGTTTACGTTCTCGGGGCGCACTTCGGTGACGACGGTGCGCTCAACACCTTCGGGGTTTTTAACCCGCATCTCCAGCGTTTTTCCGGTCTTTGCGCGGATGGCCGTAATCATTGACTGCACGCCCGTGACCGGTTTTCCGTCAAGCGTCAGAACCGTATCGCCGCGGGCAAGTCCCGCAGCCTCCGCTGCCCCGCCCTTTATGACTTCAGCCACTACGACGGCCTGCGTATAGGGCATAAGGCCCAGGTACTCCAGAGGATCGGTCTGGCCGTCACCGTGAAAGGCGGAGAGGTCAAAACGCACGGTGCGCGGCACGCCCCCTTCGGTCGTCACCGTCGCGGGAACGTCGGCTTCGCCCATGTGGTTTAAAAATTCCATCCGCACGGCGTTGCGGGTCTTAACCGAAACGTCTGCGACCCGGGTAACCGAATCACCGGCGTCAATCCGCAATTCATACGCCTGGGTTCCGGCAGGGGGCACGCCCATCTTCCCGGACGGTTCATACGTCCCGAGCATTGCCAAAGCGGCATAAATCAACGCCGCCAGGATGAGGTTCATCGCAGGGCCCGCAAACACCACGGCAAAGCGGCGCCAGACGGACTTGCGGTCAAAGGCATTGGCCCAGTCGGCTTCCGAAAAAGTCTTCCCTTCTTTTAAAAGGTCCTCTTTTTCGGCCGTATCAAGCATCTTGACGTAGCCCCCCAGGGGCCACATCGAAAGCCGCCATTCGCAGCCGCGCTTATCGGTTCTCTTTAAAAGAACCTTACCGAAGCCAAATGAAAACGCGAGGATTTTTACGCCCGCCATGCGGGCGACAATGTAGTGTCCCCATTCGTGAATGACGACAATGATCCCTACCGTGAGGACAAAACCAATGATTCCGAGCATGTTCCCGTCTTAATAGATGGCGGTTGCAGATTGTTGGGTATCAGCGTGACTTCTGAGTGACCCAGCGCTGAGCTCTCTGCCGGGCTTCTTTGTCGGCAGCCAAAATTTCTTCGAGCGACGCGGGCGCCTCACCCTGGAACTTGCTCATCATCACCGAGCAGAGTTTGGCAATGTCGGTGAAACGGATTCTGCCGTCCAGAAACGCCCTTACCCCCACTTCGTTGGCGGCATTTAACACGATCGAGGAAATCCCGCCCATGTTAAGTGCCTCATAGGCGTAGGAAAGCTGCGGGAAGCGCTCGGTGTCGGGCTCTTCAAACGTCAGGGCACTCACTTTTGTGAAGTCGAGGCGGTCCACGCCGCCGTCCAAACGCTCCGGATACCCCAGACACCAGGCAATGGGCATACACATGTCCGCGGGCCCCATCTGCGCGAGGACCGCGCCGTCCCCGTACTGCACCATCGAGTGAATCACCGACTGCGGATGGATGACGGTGCGGATACGCTCCGCGGGGACCCCGAACAAGTGATGCGCTTCAATGACTTCAAGCCCCTTATTCATGAGGGTTGCCGAGTCAATGGAAATTTTGGCGCCCATGTGCCATGTGGGGTGAGCCAAGGCCATATCCGGGGTCACCTCCGAGAGCTCCAGGGACTTCTGATGGTGAAAGGGGCCCCCTGAGCAGGTAAGCCAAATGACGGCGTCACGTTTGGCCTCGTCGTCAGCCGATGCCAGGCACTGCGCTACCGCATTGTGTTCACTGTCAACAGGCAAAAGGAGCGCCTTATTCTCACGCACGGTCTGCATGAGAAGCTCCCCTCCGCACACCACGCTTTCTTTGTTGGCAAGTAAAAGGCGCTTTCCTGCCTTGGCCGCCGCAAAGCTCGGCGCAACGCCCGCGGCCCCCACCACGGCCTGCACCACGACGTCCACATCCTGCATCGCGGCAATATCGCTGATCGCGTCAGCGCCCGCCGCCACGCTCACGCCGGTGATGCCGAGTTTGCGCATCTCCTCAACAAGGGTCTTATAGCGTGATTCATCGGCAATTGCGACGATATAGGGACGCCAGACGCTTGCAAGCTGCGCGAGCTTTTCCACGTTGGACCCTGCAGTAAGCGCAAACACACGGTAGCGCTCCTGATAGCGGGAGATAACTTCAAGCGCGCTGCGGCCGATCGAACCGGTAGCGCCCAAAATGGCGATGTTTGTCAGTGACGTCATAGATGGGAGGAGCCTTCAGACCTCTTGGTCCTGCCGGCCCCTGAGACAACCGCAGTGAAAGTTGCGGAGCGGGTACATTGTAGACGATGCGGCCGAGCGATAATATACTTAAAAATCAAAGGCAGTTTCCAGCAAAGCATTGAAAGTTAGAATTTCAAAGGCGCTCTGACTTCTCCGGAAGGAAGCCTTTTGGGAATACCGCAAGCAAAGCCGGCACCGGGCGGATTTCCGTTCTCGCTACCTGCCCTCGTCTTATGCTTTAAGCCTCAGATACTCCGGCACCGAAAGCACAATCCGCCCGTCGATGCGCTCGACAAAGTCCGTGCGCTTTTCACCGTAGTCCGAGTCATTTAACACCACGCGGATGGCGTTAAGCCGCGCCCGGCGCTTATCATCACTGCGGATAATGGTCCAGGGTGCGTAAGGGGCTTCCGTCGTGCGGAACATCCGTTCAATTGCGGCGGTGTATTCGTCCCACTTGTCAAGCGACGCCAAATCCACGGGCGAAAGCTTCCAGCGGCGCAGCGGATCGATCTTGCGCTGCTTAAACCGGCGCTTCTGTTCCTTACGGCCCACATCAAGCCAAAACTTAAAAAGCTGGATGCCGTTATCGACGAGGCTCTTTTCAAAGTTCAGAACTTCCCGTAAAAAGAGCTCGGTCTGCTCCTTGGTGCAAAAGCCCATGACGGGTTCCACCACGGCCCGGTTGTACCAGGAGCGGTCAAAAAAGACGATTTCCCCGGGGCTCGGGAGTTGATTGACGTACCGCTGAAAGAACCACTGTCCCTTTTCGGCGTCCGTGGGTTTAGCCAGAGCCACGATGCGCGCGCCGCGCGGATTCATGTTTTCCACGAAGCGCTGAATGGTGCCTCCCTTACCTGCGGCGTCACGGCCCTCAAAAAGGATGATTACCTTCTTGCCCTTTTCCTTCACGTCCTTCTGCAGTTTCAGAAGCTCAATCTGGAGCCCGTAGAGCTCTTCTTCGTAAAGGTCGTTGTCGTAGCCGTTCGCATAGGGATAAGCGCCTTCAGCGGCTTGAGGGACCAGATCGTTCATGTGCTCGAGAACTTTGCCCGTTTCTTCAAACCGTTCGGCAGCCTCCCGCGCAATGAGGTCACGCAGGACCTTATCGCGCGTCTCAGGCGGAAAGCGCGCGGTGATTGTCTCTGCGAGTGTCGCGGGCTCAGCGGCGAACCCCGTCCCCGCGAGGCTCTTTAAGAGACGTTTAACGGCTTTGGCGCCGTCGTCTTTGGCATCAATCACGGCCACGCGGTCGATTTCCTCAGTGAGGTGCTTTTCTTTGTCTTCCGTCTTTTTGGCCATGGTCTGTCTCCGGATATAAGTCCTCAGGACGATTTCTTGAGTGTAATTAAAGTCACCTCACCCGTGGTGCCGATTCGCAAAGGAAAACCGTTCCAGAGGTAGGTGCCCTGATTAATGTAGAGCCTGAGATTTCCGGCACCCGTTTCGGCTGCCGGGATGTTGTAGAGGCCTTTCAAAAGCCCCGCGTTAAGGCGCTCCGTCACAAACGCAATGCCGGGCGCCTGCCCGCCGTGCGTGTGGCCGCTAAGCTGCAGGTCAACGCCACGGCCCGCGACCTTAAAGGCGAGCTTGGGCTGGTGCGCAAGCAGCAAAACCGTTGCGTCGGGCGAACCGAAAAGCGCTTTCTCAAGGTTCGGCAGTTCCCGGCCGAAACGCGCGGCCATGGGGTCTGTGAGCCCTGCGACCACCAAAGGCGTCCCCTTTACATCTATAACGCCGTGAGCATTCCAAAGCATCCTTACGCCGAGTTTGGGCAAAAGTTCCCGCCACCCCGCGTAATCCGTGTAGTGCTCATGATTGCCGTCAACGCCCCACACACCGTAGGGAGCCCGAAGATCCTTTAAAACCTGCATCACAGGCGCCAGGTGCGCGGCCGTGCCGTCGGCAAAGTCTCCGGTGAGCGCAATAAGGTCGGGCTTAAGAGCATTCACCGCCGCCACAGCCTTTTCAAGGCGCTTTCCGGTAATCAGCGAACTCACGTGAAGGTCAGAAACCTGTGCAACCGAGAAGCCGTCCAACGCTCCCGGCAGCCCGTCAACGGCAATCTCCACCCGCACGACTTCGGGCGCGGCAAGCGCCCGCCATTCGCCCCAGGCCGTGGCAAAAACAGCCACGACGGCAATCACGGCCGCAAGGGGCTTCTTTTTTGCCAGCCGATTAAAGGGAAGCCCCGGCGCAATGCGAAGAAAAAGCGAGACGACTTCGCGCAAAGCGGTCAACGCCGCCGCGCAGACCACCATGAGTTCGAGGTAGTCCCCGATGACCATCACAGCTTCCGGCAGCACCGGCGCCACCATGGAGCCCCCGACTACAACCACAACACTCGGGAAAAGGGCACCCGCTGCCAAAAGAACGGCCCAGAACACGCGCCACCTGAGGCTTACCGTCACGGGCCACACCGCCCGAAAAAAGACAAAGAGCGCCAATAGCGGCAGGATCACAGCAAAGCGCATAACTTAATGCACCTCGCGGAAAAGGGCTGCGGGAATCGAAAGCCGTACGGCCGTGCCGTGCGGGAAGACCGACGCGTCCACCGGGCCGATTGCCACGCTCGCACCGATCTTTTCCGCGCGCTCGCGCATGATGTTCATGCCGACGTGGCGTTTGCCGCGCTGCTTTAAGAGTTCCATATCAATGCCGCAGCCATTATCCATGACGGTCAGCGTAAAGTCAGAGCGGCTGTCGATGACGATTCTCACGTCCGTGGCGTGCGAGTGCTTGCGCACGTTGGCCAAAGCTTCCTGCATGATGAAAATCACCTGCAGCTGCTGCTTGTCGGTGAGGTTCGGTTCCTTGCCTTCCGAGATAATCTGGGCCTTGAGTTTGGTCTGAATCTCAAAGCGTTCAATCGCGGTCGCAATTGCTGCGGCAAAGCTTTCCTTATGAAGCCGCTCGCGGAAGTTCAGCAACAGCTCACGGACGTCTTCGTAGCACTCCTGCACGCCGGTGCGGATCTGTGCGACGGTGTCGTTCACAAGCGCCTTATCGTCGTTTTTAAGGCCGCTTTCAAGTAACTGCACCTGAATGTTTAAAAACGACAAAGACTGAGCGATCGAATCGTGCAGCCCCTGCGCCATGAGCGTGCGCTCCTGCACGACCGCGTACTGCTGGTCGCGGGCAATGAGGCGGATATTGTCAATGGCAACCCCAAGGTGCGAACCGAAACTCTCATAGAGCCGGTAGTTTTGTGCTGCCAGCTGCTTCGTTTCGTCGTAGCACAAGAGGAAAATCCCGAGGTTTTTGGTGCCGCTTCGGATATGGAAAACGTAGGTCGTGCGGATTCGCGGACTCGTGCCTTCGGTCTCCCGCAGAGACGTCAGAAAATCAGCCGGCGTCTCGGGCGTCACGCGAAGCGGCAGGTCCGCCTCCATCGCGTTTTTAAGCTGCACGAGAGGCAGAGGCTTCGCCGCCCACCGGGAAAAAAGCGCTTCCGGCAGGCCGCTGCCGGCCGCAAGTTCCAGGGTCTTTGTCTTTTCGTTCAGCAAAAAGACCGCGCAGCCCGACGCATTCGTGAAGTGCATTAGCCGCGCCGTAAAGCCTTCGCAGATCTCATCCACGCTGTGCTGACGCCCGAGGTAAGAAGACAACTCATAAAGCTGCGCAAGATTGCGGTTTTTTTCTTCAACAGCCTGCGTTTTTTCGGTGACCTTGCCTTCAAGGTTTTCCACGAGGTCTTCAAGGCGCCCGGCCATCGCGTTAAAGCCCTGGCCGATACGCTCAAACTCTTCGCTTGTGGGTTCCGGGTTCACCCGCGTGGAAAGATTTCCCCTCGTGACGCTTTCAATCCCGCGCCGCAGGGCTTCCGTGGGACGGATCACCCAGCGCAGCAGCAGGGCCATGATCACAAAGAGACTTCCCACCGCAAGCACAATGATCGCAAGCTGAATCCAGCGCTGGTAGCTCATCAGTACCGTGCGGCTTTTTTCCAGATACTGCTGCAGCTGCGTGAGCTCCGTGAGAATCGTCGTGAGGCGCTTGGGGTCAACTGCCGTTCCGTTTAAATGCGCATCGGTAAAAAGCGGGAGTACCGTGCCGATCCATTCGCGGTTAATGCGCACCACACGGCCGGTGACGGCCTCATCGCGCCAAATCGCGGAATTAAGCCACTCCTCGCCCTGCTCCATTTTCTCGAGATCCTCGGCAAAACGGCGCACGGCGCTCTGATAAAGGGCATCAGACGCGGTGTCGTTGACGGCAGCGTTCACCTGATACACCCCGGTCTTCATGCTTTCCACCCGGTTGATGACGGTGGAACTCGCTTCCATCTGCCAGCCCAGCACCACGGTGTATCCGAGGCACATACTGATAAAGGACACCCAAAGCATGGTGAGCGCCAGAAGGCGCAGCGAAAGCGACCGAAACAGCCCTTTGACGCGCTTGGGATAAAGTGACTCCATCTCTTATACCGTTTAGAAAAGTGTGGGTTCAGGCTCTTCTTCCTGCGCGGCGGCCTCCCCGCCGCCGGCGGCTTGGGTCGGGATGGCAGAGAGCATCTGCGCGGCAAAGCGGATCGGAAGCGGCCGGCCCTTACGCGCCCTGTGCCCGAACTGCTGGTGCCAGTCGGCCTTCACCAGTGTCTTCTGACGCACCGTGCTGCGGCCCTTGCCGCTTACGATGCAGCCTGTGTCGCCTGCGGTCAGCACGGCGAGCAGCTTTTCACCGGGGTTAAGGTCCATGAGGATCACGCCCTTCCCGCCGCCACGGAGTTCCCTTAATTCCGAGAGGTCAAACACGAGAAGCCGGCCTTCACCGGAAAGGCACGCGAGGTATGGCGTCTCTTTACCGATCACCTGCGGCGCAAGCAGCTTGGCGTCCTCATCGGGCCTCATAAAGGCTTTGCCGCTTCTCACGCGCGCAAAGAGATCTGACAGACGGCACTTCAGCCCAAAACCGTTGTCGGCCGCAAAGACAACACCCTCTTCGCCTTTACCGGCAAGGTACCCAACAATCTCGGTCTTTGCGTCAATATCAAAGAAACTTGTGAGCGGCAGGCCGTCACCGCGGGCTCCGGGCAATTGCGCCACCGGCGTCGAATACGTGCGGCCGTCGGAAGCAACCGCAACAAGCGTATCGGTCGTCATGCATTCCAAGGAGACCAAGAGGTCGTCGCCCACCTTGAAGTTCATGAGGGACGCATCATGCCCGTGGCCGGTGCGCGAGCGCACAAAGCCCTTCTGGGAAATCACCACCGTCACAGGGTCGTTGGTGACCACCTGCTCGACCACCGCTTTTTTGGCGGCTTCAACAAGCGTTCTGCGCTCGTCCCCGAAGGCCTTCACGGCTTCCTTTGTTTCCTTGGCAATCAGGCGTTTCAGAACCTTTTCGTCGCCCAGAATTTTCTCGAGTTCGGCCTTCTCGGCTTCAAGCGTCTTGATTTCTTTGTTGATGCGCTCGTACTCGAGGTTTGCGATCTGTCTTAAGCGCAGGTCAAGGATGTCGGCAACCTGTTCCTCAGAAAGATTAAATTCCTTCGCAAGCACCTCAGCCGGCTTTTCTTCAAACCGGATGATTTCAATCACGCGCTCGATGTTGTCGCAGCAGATGACGCGGCCCTGAAGGATGTGAAGCCGTGCAAGCACCTTTTTAAGCCTTGCGTCCGTGCGGGCGCGCACAATCCCCATGCGGGCGTTCACCCATTCCGAGAGCACTGTTCTCAGGCCCTTTTGCGCGGGACGCCCGTCGGTTCCGATCATCACGAGGTTAATCGGGGCGTTGGATTCAAGCGACGTCTGCGCAAGCAAGGTATTCACAAAGAGATCACGGTCAATGCGCGAGGTCTTCGGTTCAAACACGAGCCGCACGGGCTCGTCTTTGCTGCATTCGTTTCTGACGCGCTCCAGAACCGCGAGCATCGCGCTCTTTGTCTGCTGCTGATCGGCTGTGAGCGCTTTTTTGCCGGCTTTGGGTTTGGGATTGGTGATTTCCTCGATTTCCGAGAGCACGCCTTCGGCGCTTGCCGCCGGCGGCAGTTCATCAATCACAAGCTGCCACTGCCCGCGCTGCAGGTCTTCAAAGTGGTAGCGCGCCCGCACGCGAAAGCTCCCTCGACCCGACGCATAAGCTGCCCGGATTTCCGCGGGCGACGTGATGATCTGACCGCCCCCCGGGAAGTCCGGCGCCGGAATATTTTCCAAAATGTCGTCTAACGTCGCATCGGGGCGCGCTAAAAGAAGCAATACGGCGTCTGCGACCTCCGTGAGGTTGTGCGGCGGAATTTCCGTTGCCATACCCACGGCGATGCCGCTTGCGCCGTTTAACAGCAGCAGCGGAAGCTTTGCCGGCAGCACCGCCGGTTCCTTCAAGGTGCCGTCGTAGTTGGAAAGAAACTCCACGTCCTCGCTGTCGATTTCGTCCAAAAGCAGCGACGCCGCTTTCTGAAGCCTCACTTCGGTGTAACGCATGGCAGCCGGCCCGTCCCCGTCGCGGCTGCCGAAATTGCCCTTACCGTCAACGAGGGGATAGCGCATCGAGAAAGGCTGCGCCATTCGCACCATCGCGTCATAGGCCGCCTGATCGCCGTGGGGATGGTATTTACCGATCACGTCGCCCACCACGCGGGCGCTTTTTGAAAAGCGGTCCGAGGCGGTTAAGTGCAGCCGCTGCATCGCGTAAAGAATACGGCGCTGCACGGGCTTCATGCCGTCAACAACGTCGGGCAGAGCACGGCTTTTCACAACCGACAGGGCGTACTCGAGATAGGCGCGTGCCGCGTAGTGCGCAAGCGTCAATTCATCTGCATCGGTTTCTTTAGGCGGCAGGTCGCCTGCAAGCGCCGCAGGCAGCAGATTCCTTTTCTCAGCGGGAGCCTCGCTTTCGCCGGCTTCACCATCCTGAGGCGCTGCATCAGAAGTTTCGGAAGCCTGATCAGCCTCCGGCGTTTCCTTGCCCTCCTCGGTCGCTTCAGGAGCCGCGTCCTTCACCTTTTCTTCCGGGAAAAGTTTTGTCGTCACGTGTTTGCCGTCTGTTGCCTTGGCCATAAAAATTACCGTCTGTCCGTCAAGAAAAAGATTGCGCCCGTGCGGTCCCGGCCGTCTTCTTCAGAGGACAACCGGAAAGAATCGCAAACGTTTGATTTTAACTCAGGAAAGTACTGCTTTTTCGGGCAAAAACTTTGACAAAGCCCGCACGAAAAGCACCTAATAGTTGTCCCTGCCGTCGAGATCATCGTCATGAACCGTGTCGGACACGTCCTTTGCCTTACTTTCCGGCAAAGCGGCCGCATCAGCCTCTCCCGCGTTTAAATCCCTGAGCCGGCGGTTCATGACGTTGGTGCGGGTTCTGAGTTTGGTAAGGTCGCCCGTGACGCCTTCAATGCGTTTTTCCACTTTGGCAACCGCCTCATTAAAGCGCTCAAATTCGGTTTTAACGACTGCCAGAAGCCGCCAGACTTCCGCACTTTTTTCTTCGACGGCCAAGGTCCTGAAACCCATCTGCAGGCTGTTGATAAGTGCCGCCAAAACCGTGGGGCCTGCGACCGTCACCCGCACTTCCCGCTGAATCCGCTCCATGAGCCCCGGGCACTTCAAAACCTCAGCCCAGAGACTCTCAGCCGGGAGGTAAAGCACCGCAAATTCCGTCGTATACGGGACCTCCACGTACTTTTCATGAATCTTTCGGGCTTCAAGCAGTATCCGGTTATAAAGCGCCTTGCGGGCCGCTTCCGCCGCGGCTGCGTCCCCGGCTTCCGTTGCCTGCGTGAGCCGCTCATAGTCTTCCAGAGGAAACTTCGCGTCAATCGGCAGCCACACGGTTTCACTGGTTGTTCTTCCGGGAAGCTTCACGGCAAATTCCACGCGCTCAGAACTTTTCGGGCGCGTTGCGACGTTGACCGCATACTGCTCGGGCGTTAAGAGTTCCTCAAGAATCATTCCGAGCTGCACTTCACCGAACGTGCCCCGGGTTTTGACGTTGGTGAGTACCCGCCTTAACCCCTCAACGTTACTTGCCATCTCGCGCATTTCGCCCAAACCACGGTGTACGGCGGAGAGCTGATCTTCCACGGTCTTAAAGCTTGCGGTAAGGCGCGTTGCGAGCGTCTCCTGCAGTTTCTCCTCGACCGTCGCGCGCATCGCTTCAAGCGCACGGGCGTTGGTGTCGTTAAGCGTCCGCGCCTCGCGTCTTGCTTCTTCCTGAAAGGTGCTCATGGACCGGGCCACTGCCGAGAGCCCCTCGTTTTGGGTGCGCGTGAGGCCCTCAAGGGTTTGCCTCAGTTCCGTCTGCAGACTTCTGTCACGCTCAGCGGCAAAGGCCTGGCTTCTTGCGAGGGTATCGGACAAAAACTGTGCCGTGCGGTTTTGGGTGTCATTCATGCGCTCGCAGGACGCAAGCACATCACTTCTCACGCCGTTAACCTGCACGGCAAGCCCTGCCGCCGTCTCGTGCGTGCGGCGCTCAAGCGCGGCGATAAAAGTCTCTTCAAAGGCTTCGCGCCCGCGCTTTTCCCGCGCCTGCCCCGCGAGAATAAAGCCCGCAAGGACAATGACGAGCACCAGCAGCGCCGCAAGAATCCCGACGAGAAAAACCGCATTGGTGTTTAAAAAAGCCGCTACCCCTGTCATAGTGCCTGATCTTTGAAAAAGTACGGCACGAAGCTTAACAGGCAGAAACGAAACGGGCCCGGTTTCGTTTATCGAAAGTCCGGGCCCGCGCGTTGGGTTAAAGCGTACTGCCGTTAAGAGGCAAGCAGCGCATTCATCTCACGGATAAAGCCGTTGGGATCAGCAAGCGTCCCCTGCTCGGCCAAAACCGCCTGATCAAGGATCACCTTGGCCCAGCGCTCAAACGCGGCGTCGTCACCGGCCGCCGCCTTCTGCACCAAAGGATGATTGACGTTCACTTCCAAAATGTAGCGGGCCTGCGGCACGGGCTGGCCCGCCGCCTCAAACATGCGGCGCATCTGAGCCGAAATAAACGACCCGTTTTCAGCCACCACGCAGCTCGGGGAGTCTGTGAGGCGCGTTGCGGCGCGCACGTCAACGACCTTGTCCCCGAGGGCCTTCTTAAAGCGTTCAACCAAGGGTTTGGCTTTTTCAGCCGCTTCTTTTTCCTTGGCCTCGTCCTTTTTGTCAGCGAGTTCCCCGAGTTCGAGGTCTGAGCTTGTCACCGAGACAAAGGCCTTGCCCTCGTACTCAAAGAGGTTCCCCATGAGCCACTCGTCGATCCGCTCCCACATGAGAAGCACTTCGATGCCTTTTTTCTTAAGCTCTTCAAGGTAGGGCGACGTCTCCGCCGTCTGCCGGCTGGTGGCCACGAGGTAATAAATCTTGTCCTGACCCTTGGGCATACGGGCAACGTAGTCGGCCAAACTCACGTCCTCACTGCCCGTGCCGGCCTTCGTTGAGGCAAAGCGCATGAGCTTCATGAGCGTGCCGCGGTTGGCGGGATCCTCAACGGGGCCTTCCTTCAGAACGCGCCCGAACGTCTTCCAGAAGGCGGCGTACTTCGCGGGATCGTCCTTGGCAAGCTTTTCAAGCATTGTGAGCACGCGGTGCGTGAGCGCTTTCTTCAATTTCTGCGTCACGGCCGTTTCCTGCAGCATTTCACGCGAAACGTTGAGGGGAAGGTCGTTCGTGTCCACAAGCCCGCGCACAAAGCGCAGGTAGTGCGGCAGGAACTGCTCGGCTTCATCCATGATGAAGACGCGCTGCACAAAAAGCTTGAGCCCGTGCTCGGCATCACGGTTAAAGAGATCCCACGGGGCCTCGGTCGGGATGTAAAGAAGCGACGTGTACTCAAGCTCCCCTTCAACCTTGTTGTGACTCCAGACGAGCGGATCGTCATAAGCGTGCGTCAGGTGCTTATAAAACTCCTTGTACTGCTCGTCCTTTACGTCGCGCGGGGCGATCGTCCAGAGGGCCTTGGCGTCGTTAACCTGCACCCACTCAAATACCGGTGCCGCAGGCTTTTCCCCTTCTTTCGGGGTTTCAGCCGTCTTTTCCTTCCAGAGATAAACAGGTACGGCGATGTGATCCGAATACTTCGTGATCGCTGTTTCCAGAACCCAGGCATCCAAAAACTTCTGCGCATCCGCCTTCAGATGCAGCACGATGTCTGTGCCGCGCTCCTTGCGGTCAATTCTTTCAGCCGTATAGGTGCCCAAGCCTTCGCTTTCCCAGCAGACGCCTTCGTTTTGAGCAGCCTTTGCCGAGCGCGAGTAAACCGTTACTTTATCGGCGACAATAAAGGACGAATAAAAGCCGACGCCAAAGCGCCCGATCAACTGCGAGTCCTTGGCGGCGTCACCGGAGAGCGACTTAAAGAATTCATCGGTACCTGACTTGGCGATGGTGCCCAAGTGTTCCTGCGCCTCTTCCACCGTCATGCCGATGCCGTTATCGGAAATCGTCAGCGTTCCCGCATCCTTATCGGTCTTCACGCGGATTCTGAGGATCGGATCGTCGCCCAGAAGCTTTTGGTCGGTAAGCGACAGAAAGTGCAGCTTATCCAAGGCGTCCGAGGCGTTGGAAATGAGTTCCCTCAGAAAGACTTCTTTATTGGAGTAAAGCGAGTTGGCGAGAAGATCAAGTAGTTTTGCGACTTCGGTCTGAAAACCGTGCACCTGTGCTGCCATGGTGAATGTGTCTCCGAAAAACAAACGGGCGCAAACGCGTTGCGCCGATCAATGATTGCTCGTATTTGGGGACGGTCCCGGTGAGTTTCAAGATACAAAAACGCCGCAAAACACAACAGGGTCTCTTAAGAAACCCACAGGTTTTGCGGCGTCTGCGGCCGGATACGTGATTGTCCGGCCCCTGATGCGAAATTACTTCGCGGCAGCCTTCGCGGCCTTCGTCGCCTTGGCGGGGCCTTCCTCCTTGCGGATGAGGCTCACAACGTCACAGGCGGAGACGTCCTTGAGACGAATCAGCACAACGCGGGCCCCCTGGAAGAGGAAGTTGCCGTCCTTCTTATCCTTTTCGCTCAGAGCCTTCAGAAAGGTTTCGATCTGGGGATTGAGGATTTCAGGTTTTTCCGCGTTAAACGGAATCACGATGTTCTGACCGCCTTCCAGAAAAACGGTGAGCTGCTGAATAACCTGCGTCATTTTCTTATAGTCCTTTTTAAGAGTCAGTCCCTCTCGCCCGAATGCTTCACATCGCCGGCCGTGATCTAGGGGGTGCGGCTTTTTTGCTGAGCCTCTTGCCCGTCTTCAATCGAGCCCGGAACATAAAGATCCGAACGCTTGGGGGAGAAAATCTGTTGTTTTCCGGTCGGCTTCTCGGGAATTTCGGGCACGGGAGCCGCGTTTTTTCCCTTCGGAACCAGCCGGAAAAGTATTTCATCGCTGCGAATCATACCCAAACGCATGCGGGCGCGCTCGCTTACGGCGCCGCTGCCGCTTTCGAGTGACTCGATTTCGGCGGCAGCTGCATCGTTTTCGGCACGCAACCGGTCGTTGGCGGCGCGCACACTTGCGAGCTCCGCCTCCAGAGCCTGCATTCTTAATACGCCCCCCTTGCCGAACCAGAGCGGCCACTGAATCGCGACCGCGAGGATAAAGACAAGAAGGTAAATCAAATGCCGCAGCGACACGGTGAAAGTTTCAGTCCGTCAGTTACTTCTTAATGCAGTAAAAAGCGCTTTTACCCGGGTAGACCGCGCAGTCGCCCAAGCGCTCTTCGATACGAAGGAGCTGATTGTACTTGGCCATACGGTCAGAGCGCGACATACTGCCCGTCTTGATCTGACCGGCATTAAGCCCCACGGCGATGTCGGCAATCGTGCTGTCTTCGGTTTCGCCCGAACGGTGCGAGACGACGGCGGTGTATCCCGCGCGCTTTGCCATTTCAATCGCTTCAAAGGTTTCGGTGAGCGTACCGATCTGGTTCACCTTAATGAGGATCGAATTGGCAACACCCTTTTCGATCCCTTCCTTCAGAATCTTGGGGTTGGTGACAAAAAGATCATCACCCACAAGCTGCACGCGGTCGCCAAGCTTCTCGGTGAGCATCTTCCAGCCTTCCCAGTCGCCTTCGGCCATACCGTCTTCGATGCTGATGATCGGGTACTTATTGACCCAGCCTTCGAGCACGCCGGCCCATTCTTCGGCGGTCATTGCCTTGCCGCCGCTCTTTTTCATTACGTACTTGCCGTTATCGAAGAATTCGCTTGAGGCGCAGTCAAGGCCGATCATGATGTCCTTGCCCGGCTCAAAGCCGGCTTGCTTCACCGCTTCAAGGATGAGTTCGATCGCTTCCTCGTGGCTTTCGCACTTCGGGGCAAAGCCGCCTTCATCGCCCACGGCCGTACTCATGCCGCGGCTGTTGATGATTTTCTTTAAGGTGTGGAAGGTTTCCGCGCCGTAGCGGAGCGCCTCCTTAAAGCTCGGAGCCCCCACCGGAATGATCATGAATTCCTGCAGGTCGAGGTTGTTGTTGGCGTGCGCGCCGCCGTTAATGACGTTCATCATCGGTACCGGCATCTGAACGGCACCCATGCCGCCGAAGTAGCGGAAAAGCGGAAGCCCCGACTCCTCGGCTGCGGCCCGCGCCACGGCCATCGAAACCGCGAGAATGGCGTTGGCGCCGAGACGGCCCTTGTTTTCCGTACCGTCAAGTTCAATCATCGTGCGGTCGATAAAGGTCTGATCGCTAGCTTCACTGCCGAGAATGGCGTCGGCGATTTCGCCATTCACGTTCTCAACGGCCTTTAACACCCCCTTGCCGCCGTAGCGCTTCTTGTCGCCGTCACGCAGTTCAATCGCTTCGCGGATGCCGGTGGAGGCTCCGGACGGAACCGCCGCGCGGGCCATCGTGCCGCTTTCAAGGTACACATCACACTCAACGGTGGGATTGCCGCGGCTGTCAAGAATTTCGCGGGCAACGATATCGATAATAGAACTCATAAAGACGAATCCTTACTAGATCAGGTTAAAAATTTTCTTCGAGGAAGGGCTTGGCCTTCACGATTTTGTCAATGGCCGTGAGGCTTTCCAAAAGGGCCGGCATTTTCGCGAGCGGCACGGCGTTGGGGCCGTCGCTTTTGGCGCACGCCGGATCCGGATGCGTTTCCATAAACAGGCCGTCCACGCCCACCGCAACCGCGGCGCGCGCAAGCACCGGCACAAAGCGGCGGTCACCGCCCGAACAGGTGCCGTTGCCGCCCGGAAGCTGCACCGAGTGCGTGGCGTCAAAAACGACGGGAGCCTTGGTTTCGCGCATGATCGCAAGGCTTCGCATGTCGCTTACGAGATTACCGTAACCGAAACTCGCACCGCGCTCGCACACGCAGAAGCGGTCGGGATCCAGGCCCGCTTCCTCAGCCGCATGACGGGCCTTGGCGACAACGTTTACCATATCGTGGGGCGCGAGAAACTGTCCCTTTTTGATGTTTACGGGTTTTCCGCTTTTGGCGCAGGCGCGGATAAAGTCCGTCTGCCGGCAAAGAAAGGCCGGCGTCTGCAGAACGTCAACGACGGCGGCCACTTCCGGAACTTCGGCTTCGGTGTGAACGTCGGTTAAAACCGGCACACCGATTTTTTCGCGCACTTGCGCAAGAATCCTCAGCCCCTCGGCCATCCCCAGACCGCGGAAACTCGTGTCGGACGTACGGTTAGCCTTGTCAAAACTGGCCTTAAAGATGTAGGGAATACCGAGCCTGCCGGTGACTTCCTTCATAAACCCGGCGATTTCCATCACCATCGCTTCGCTTTCAATCACGCAGGGACCGGCAATGAGGAAAAAGGGGCGCCGGCCGCCCGTTTCAAATCCGCAGAGCTTCACGGGGTAACCTCTTCAAGTATCAAAAGCGGCCGCGGCACCATGCGTACCGTGACCGCTTCGGGTTAAAACTTACTTGTCGCCAAAGCCTTCGTGAGAAGCCTTGTAGTCAATCGCCGCCTTCACAAACGCTTCAAAAAGCGGGTGCCCGGTGCGGGGGTTTGACGTAAATTCCGGATGGAACTGCACCCCGAAGAAGAACGGATGGTCCTTTAATTCCATCATTTCAGGCAGGTGCTCGGTCGGGGTCCTCGCCGAAATCGTCATGCCGTGCGCCTCAAACTGCGAAACGTAGGCGTTGTTGACTTCGTAGCGGTGGCGGTGACGTTCGCAGACCGTGTCGCCGTAAATCTTCTGCGCAAGCGTCCCGGGTTCAACGGGCACGCGCTGGCTCCCGAGGCGCAGCGTCCCGCCCAGGTCGCTTTTTTCATCGCGGTGCTCGATGCGGCCGGACTGATCGCGCCACTCAGTGATAAGCGCTACCACCGGGTGCGGCGTATCGACATCAAATTCGGTGGAATTGGCGCCGCCCAAACCGCAGACGTGACGGGCAAATTCAATGACCGCTGTCTGCATGCCGAGACAGATACCCAAAAACGGAATCTTGTTGACGCGGGCGTATTCAATCGCCTTAATCATGCCCTCGGTGCCGCGCTTACCGAAGCCCCCGGGAACGAGCACGGCGTCAACGCCCTTCAGGGAGTCCGTACCTTCCTTTTCAAGCTGTTCGGCGTCCACCCACCGGGTCTTCACGCGGGTTTCGGTGCGGATACCGGCGTGCGTGAGCGCTTCGTTGAGGCTCTTATAGCTGTCGGCGTAATCGACGTACTTGCCCACCATGCCGATCACGACTTCGCGCTTGGGCTCCTTAATGCGGCGCACGATTTCCTGCCAGACGGAGAGGTTCGCGGGCGGCGTATTAAGACCGAGCTTTTCACAGACGATGTCGTCCATGCGCTGCGCGTGCAGCATGAGGGGCACTTCGTAAATGGTCTTGGCGTCGGTGACGCTGATCACGCAGTCCATCGGAACGTTGCAGAAGAGAGCGATCTTGGCGCGTTCGCTTTCGGGAATGTCGCGTTCGGCGCGGCAAAGCAGGAGATCGGGGTACACACCCTCTTCTCTGAGCTTTTGCACGGAGTGCTGCGTGGGCTTGGTTTTGAGTTCCCCGGCAGCGGCCACATACGGGCACAGCGTCAGATGCACAAAGCAGGCGTTGCCGCGGCCCACACGGAAACTCATCTGGCGCACCGCTTCAACGAAAGGCAGCGACTCAATGTCGCCCACCGTGCCGCCGATTTCCACAACGGCGACGTCACACTGTCCGCCGCAGGAATTTTTGGCTCCGCGCTGGATGAATTCCTGGATTTCGTTGGTGATGTGGGGAATCACCTGAACGGTCTTGCCGAGGTATTCGCCGCGGCGTTCCTTCTCAAGAACGCTCTTATAGATCTGACCGGTCGTGAAGTTGTTATAGCGGTGCATCTTCGAGGAGATGAAACGCTCATAGTGGCCGAGGTCAAGGTCGGTTTCCGCCCCGTCTTCGGTCACAAACACTTCACCGTGCTGAAACGGGCTCATCGTGCCCGGATCCACGTTGATGTACGGATCAAGCTTGATCATCGTCACCTTGAGTCCGCGGGACTCCAGAAGTGCCGCCAAAGAAGCGGCGGCGATGCCTTTACCCAAACTGGAGACAACGCCGCCGGTCACGAATACATATTTAGTCATTCTCTTTTCGCTCGCCAGGTACAAAAACTGCACGCACAAAAAGCGGCCGCATGCCCGCCTATTCGTCCGCACGGTCCTTGAGAAGTGTTATTGGGCGAATTATATAGACAGAGAGGTTCAGTTTCAGTGTTCTTTTTGCGGATGCCAGGAAGAATCAGTTCCTGCTACCGGCGTTGTATCAAAGTTTGCCATGCTTTTTGAGCCAGAACCCGTACAAAGCTCGTCCTATGCCGATAGCGCCGACGAACAAAACGGCGATCAGACAACCCACGATCGGAGGCATAACCGAACCTCAAAAAGTTGTCGCTGCCAGCGTCCATTGCTCACGGGATTCACCTTCGTTAACGATCATTAATGTTTACTGTCCGTTATTTTGATGATTAAATCCCGCGCAAACCCACTTGCTTAATGATCAAATGATCATCAATAACCATCAGATAACATACATTAAGCATTAATGCATGTAAAACATTTTCAAATTATGCATCATGTATGTTGTGCGTGCATGTTATCGCCCGAACCTTGGACAATTTTAACGGCGCTGTTGTCTCTATACTCCGCTTGCCAGACGCACCAATACCCACCACTTCCATGCGCAACGCCTTTATTGCCCTGCACGTCTCGATTCTTTTAGCCGGCTGGACTGGTGTGTTCGGCAAGCTGATTGAGCTCACCCCTTTCATGATTGTCTTCTGGCGCGTGGTGATCGGGGGTTCCGTGCTTCTAGGCATTGTCCTTGCGGTGAAACGCCTTGAAAAGTGCTCGGCAAAGGACATCACGCGTTTTATGCTGCTCGGCGCTTTTCTTGCGGTGCAGTGGATGCTTTTTTACGCCGCCATTAAGGCCAGTAACGTGAGTATCGGCGTACTGAGTTTTTCAACAGTCGGATTTTTCACCGCTATCTTTGAGCCGCTTTTGGAAAGAAAACGGATTTCACTGAAAGAAATCGGCTTTTCGATGCTCACGATTTTGGGCATCGCGCTCATCTTTCACTTTGACTCTCGCTACCGGCTTGGGCTTTTCTACGGGGTGCTAAGCGCCGCAGGTGCAGCTCTGATCGCCATCTTCATGAAGTCCTTCCGGCGCACGCACAATCCGGAAACGGTGCTTACCTGGCAGTTTGCCGGAGCCGTTCTTTCCTTTGCGGCGGCTGCGCCTTTTGTGTTCCTGGCCAACCCCGAAACGCGCTTTTGGCCGGTGCTTTGGCCCGATACGCTTTACCTCGTGATCTTTGCCACGGTGATCACGCTCGGGATGTACCTGCTGCAGATGATGGCGTTAAAGCACATCTCGGCCTTTACGCTTAACCTCTCCTACAACCTTGAGCCCGTCTACTCCATTCTCATTGCGATGGTTCTTTTTGACGAAGCCCGGGAACTCAACTTCAGCTTCTGGGCGGGGCTTGCTCTGATTGCGCTTTCGGTCGTTCTTCAGACCGCTTCCGTTTTGCGGCAGAAAAAAGCGGCCGAAGGCCGGCCGCTCGCGTAACTTGCGCGTTTTACACTCAGAGCGTAAGAACCGCAAGAAGTGCCGCTGCCGTCGGAAAAACGGCCAGCGAGGAATCAAAGCGGTCAAAAAAGCCGCCGTGCCCGGGGAGTAAATTACTCGAATCCTTGACGCCCGCCTGGCGCTTGACGGCTGACTCAAAAAGGTCTCCGGCAATGGAAACCGCCACCAACAGAAGAACCGCTGCGAACCCGGCGGCGTAGCCCATCTTGTCCAAAACGACACTTGTGAAAATCATGTCGTGCGGCAGGGTCTCGGCGGCAATGATCGCAAAGGCAAACACAAAGACAACGGCTCCGACAGCCCCCGCCCAGGTCTTCCCCGGGCTGATTGCGGGCGCCATCTTGCGCTTGCCAAAGAGCCTGCCGCAGAAATAGGCGCAGATGTCCGCAAGCCAAATAACCGCGAAAACCGAAAGCATGAATACGAGGCCCGTTGCGGTCATCCGTTCAAAAGCAAACCAAGCGGAAACCGGAAAGAGAACGGCAAAGACAAGCGACACCGTGCGCTTTATGCGGAAACCCAGGTTGCGCGCGGCAAACAAAACAGCGGTGAGCGCAAGCCACAGGCAGCTCACAACGAGCATGAGGCCCGTATAGACCGTGTCGGTTAACCGAATATCGTAAAAGGCGCAGGCTGCAAGCACCACGGTACCGATGACGGCAGCGGCACCTGCCGCACCCGGCGTGACTTTAAGCATCAAGAGCCACTCGCCCATCGCAATCATGAAGGCCGCGGCAATAAGCGCCTTAAAGGCAGCGGGCGAAAAGAACCAGGCAGCGGCAAAAACGGCCACCAAAACGAGAGCTGTGATAACGCGGGTTTTTAACATGCATCCACCTTTAAGCGTTGTCGTTGCGGTTTACTAGCCGCCGTTTTTAACCTGATCCCCGGTCCGGCCGAAGCGCCGCTCGCGTCCGGCAAACCAGGTCAGCGCCTCATTGAAGTCGGCTTCGCTGAAGTCGGGCCACAGGACTTCGGTAAACCACAGTTCGGCGTACGCGAGCTGCCAGAGAAGAAAGTTTGAAATCCGCTGCTCTCCCCCGGTACGGATCATCAGATCCACAGGCCCGGCCCACTGCATGGAAACAGCGTCCGTCACCGTTTCCACCGTCACGGGTTTGCCGTCACGCACCAGGCGGTTCACGGCATCCACCACATCCCAGCGGCCGCCGTAGTTGGCACAGATATTAAGGGTCATGGCTTGCGCGCCCTCAGTCATCTGTTCCGCGGTGCGGATCGCTGCCTGCAGTTCCGGCGAAAAGACCTTGGTATCCCCCACCACATGAAGCCTGATGCCGGCCTCGCTTAAAGGCTCTGCCTCGCGCGTTAAGCCGTCCACGAAAAAGCGCATGAGGGCGTTGACTTCATCGGCGGGACGCTTCCAGTTTTCGCTCGAAAACGCAAAGACCGTGAGATGCCGGATACCGGCTTTGCGGGCGGCTTCGGTGAGGCGCTTTAAGGCTGCCATTCCGCGCCTGTGACCTTCCACGCGCGGCAGAAAACGGGCCTTCGCCCAACGGCCGTTACCGTCCATCACCACCGCAACATGTGCCGGAATATGTGAGCTCATCGCCCGAAACAATCCTTAACAAAAACAGAGGATTAAGAACATGACCGCCCCGAAAACACACCGGCTTTCAGGGCGGAAATACTATAGGGATACCGCAGACGGCATTAAACCGTCATCACTTCCTTTTCCTTCTCGGCAACGACTTTATCGATCGCTTCGATGTACTTGTCGGTGATCTTCTGGATGTCCTTTTCGGCGCCGCGGGAGTCGTCTTCGCTCACTTCCTTGGCTTTTTCGAGTTTCTTCACCTGTTCGTTGGCGTCACGGCGCAGATTACGCACGGCCACCTTGGCGTCTTCGCCTTCGCTTCTCACCACCTTCGTGATTTCACGGCGGCGCTCTTCGGTAAGCGGAGGCAACGGCACGCGGATGATGTCACCAGAGGTCGCCGGGTTCAGGCCCAGGTCGCTCGTGAGAATCGCCTTTTCAATCACAGGGATCATCTTGCGGTCCCAGGGCTGCACGGTCAGCGTGCGGGCGTCGCCGACGCCCAAGTTCGCGACCTGAGAAAGCGGCGTCATCGAGCCGTAGTATTCAACCGAGATGTGGTCGAGCAACCCCACCGAGGCACGGCCCGTACGCAGTTTCGTGAATTCCTCACGCAGCGTTTCCACCGTACGGTTCATTTTGTGTTCAGCGGTCTGCTGAATTTCTGCAATCGTTGTCATGGCCTTGTTTTAATGTGTATGGCAAAAAACAATTGAATTATTTTAGCAGTGAACGAGCGTCCCCTCGTCTTCCCCCAAAACCACACGGCGCATCGCGCCCTTCTTATGGATGGAGAAGACCTTGATCGGAAGCTTCTGATCACGGCAAAGAGCAAAGGCCGTTGCGTCCATCACCTTGAGGTCACGCTTCATGCATTCATCAAACGTGATGTCGTGGTAAAGCGTGGCATTGGGATTTTTCTTCGGGTCTTCAGAGTAGATGCCGTCAACCTTAGTGGCCTTTAAAACGACTTCCGCGCCGATCTCGGCGCCGCGCAGTGCGGCCGTCGTGTCGGTCGTAAAGAAGGGATTGCCCGTGCCCGCCGCGAAAATCACGACGCGGCCTTTCTGCAGATAGCGAAGCGCTCTGCCGCGGATATAGGGTTCAGCCACCTGCTCCATCGCCAGAGCACTCTGCACGCGTGCTTCAACGCCCGCGTTTCTGAGCGCATCCTGCAGCGCCATACCGTTCATGACGGTCGCAAGCATCCCCATGTAGTCGCCGGTTGCGCGGTCCATACCGGTCGCGCCCAGAGCCACACCGCGGAAGATGTTGCCTCCCCCGACAACAATACCGAGTTCCACCCCGAGTGACAGAACGTCCTTGATGTCTTCAACGATCGAAGCAAGCGTTGCGCGGTTGATGCCGAAGGCGTCATCCCCCATCAGCGCCTCACCGGAAAGCTTCAGGAGAATTCGTTTGAATTTAGGCGCAGGCGTCTGCCCGTTCGTTTCTGTCATGTCGTGGCTCCAATTATGTCTTTCAAACCCGTTTTTTATCCGGCCCAAAGCATCAGGAAAAGGACCTAATAAAAAATCCGTAAAAATCCAGCATCATGATACCGCCAAATCTGACCTTCTTAAGACGCGGATCAGAAAAAAATTTTGCGTGCGTCCGGACTTCGCCGGCAAAAGTGACGGTCGCAAAAAACGCGCTCCGGCAACACGGCCGAAACGCGTTTTTCCTGCCGGGTGCCGAAAAATTTCCGGCACCGTCAGAAAGCGGAATTAAGCCTTCTGAGCAGCAGCCGTCTGGGCAGCCACTTCAGCGGCAAAGTCATCGTTACGCTTTTCAAGGCCTTCACCCACCACGAAGAGGGCAAAGTCAGCGACGTTGGCGTTCTTGCTCTTAAGAAGCTGAGCAATCGTCACCTTGTCGTCCTTGACGAAGGGCTGGTCAAGAAGCGTCACTTCCTTGAGGAACTTCTTCACCGTACCGTCGGCGATACGTTCAAGCATCGCTTCGGGCTTGCCGGCTTCCTTGGCCTTTTCGATCGCAACACGGCGTTCGGTTTCGATCAGAGCCGGGTCGATCCCTTCGGCGTTAAGAGCCTTGGGCTTGGAAGCAGCGATGTGCATGGCGATGTCGTGCGCAACTTCGTCGTCACCGCCCTCAACGTCAACGAGCGTAGCAATCTTGCTGCCGCCGTGCACGTACTTGTGAAGCTTACCCTTGGCTTCAAGGCGCTTGAAGCGGCGGAAGGTCATGTTTTCGCCGATCTTACCGACGAGAGCCGTACGGATCGCGTCCAAGGTCTTGCCTTCGAGTTCGAGAGCGGAAAGCGCCGCGACGTCAGCCGGGGCCTTTTCAGCGATGAGCTTGGCGGCGTCGGCAGCCATCTTGAGGAACTCGGGGTTCTTCGCAACGAAGTCGGTTTCAGAGTTGACTTCGACGATGGCGCCCGTCTTGCCGTCGGGCGAAACATAGGTGCCGATCACGCCTTCGGCGGTCACGCGGCTCGCGGCCTTGCTCGCCTTGTTGCCGAGCTTGACGCGCAGGATCTCTTCGGCCTTGGCGGCGTCACCGTCAGCTTCCGTGAGCGCCTTCTTGCATTCCATCATCGGAGCATCGGTCTTTTCGCGCAGGGCCTTGACCATTGCAGCAGTAATAGCAGCCATTATTTTCAACTCCTTTCGGGTTTTGACGTAAGCGGTCCGAGACTTGCGGACTGCCTACGGGAAAAATCAAATGTATTTACGAAAAAGGCGCAGCGGCGGGCTCGCATCGGGCTCGGCGTGCGCCTTTTTTCAGTTCAAAGAGACGCCGTCTTAGGAAGCAGGCGTTTCGGCCTTTTCGTCGACTTCTTCAACGAATTCTTCAGCCGGTTCTTCTTCTGCGCCCGTGGCACGGTCAGCCTTGCCGGCCAAAACCGCATCGGCGATGCCGGAAGCGTAGATGGCGACAGCCTTGCTGGAGTCGTCGTTGCCGGGGATCACGTAGTCGATGCCTTCGGGGCTGCAGTTCGTATCGACAACGCCCACGACCGGGATGCCGAGCTTGTTGGCTTCAGCGATGGCGATCTTGTGGTAGCCAACGTCAACGATGAAGAGGGCGTCGGGCAGGCTCGTCATTTCCTTGATGCCGCCGATCGACTTGTTGAGCTTTTCAATTTCGCGGGTGAAGTCGAGGGCTTCCTTCTTGCTCATCTTCTCAAGGCCGCCGTCGGCGATGGTCTGTTCCATTTCCTTGAGGTGCTTGATCGTCTGCTTGACGGTCTTGAAGTTGGTGAGCGTGCCGCCCAGCCAGCGCTGGTCAACCCAGCAGCTGCCGCAGCGCTGAGCCTGTTCGACGATGATGTCGCGGCCGCCGCGCTTGCTGTCCACGAAGAGGATCTTGCCGCCGCGGGCAGAGAGTTCACGCACGAACTTCGTGGCTTCTTCGAACTTTTCAACCGTCTTTTCGAGGTTGATGATATGAATCTTGTTGCGGGCACCAAAGATGTACTGAGCCATCTTCGGGTTCCAGAAACGGGTCTGATGGCCGAAGTGGCAGCCCGCTTCGAGCATTTCACGCATGCTGGTCATTTTGAATTTACTCCAAGGTTTTCTGTCTTACGCCGCCCCGGTGTGCCCAAAGCCTGGGCCAACCCGGATGGGTGCGGACGCGCTATTTACAAAGACCGGTCCTACAAAAGCCCGGGTCTCTTCCTTTCTCCGTCCGAGTAAGCCTCAGCCGGAAAGCGCGGGATTATAGAAGAAACGCCGGTCAAACACAATATTTTTTGACTTTTCAGAACCGAAGCGTCGGATTCCCGCTTGCACGCGGTTACAGTTTTTCGGGCCTCGGATACGCAATACCTCTCAATTCGAACCATGCACGCTGTATTAGACTCAGTCGGCAACTAAAGGCGGCAAAGAAAGCCTCTGTAGGTTTTGCCGCCCGTAAACCAACAATACCAACTTGGGTGAGATTCAAATGACGACTTCGCTTTTTGCCGGTCTTAAGGCCGCTCCCGCCGACCCGATTCTGGGTGTATCTGAAAAGTTCCGCGCCGATCCGCGCGCCGAAAAGGTGAACCTCGGTGTGGGCGCCTACCTCACCGAAGAAGGCAGGACCCCGATTCTGGAAGTCGTGCAGGAAGCCGAAGAAGCGATCGTTGCCGCCCGTATTCCGCATACCTATATTCCGATCAGCGGTCTCGCCGGTTACGGTGAACTCGTGCAGAAGATGGTTTTCGGCGCCGCAAGCGAAATCGTTCTTTCCGGACGCGCCGCAACGGTGCAGACCCTGGGCGGCACCGGGGCTCTGAAAGTCGGCATGGACTTCATGCATCACCTCTGCGGCCTTACGGTGGGCGCCACGAGCAAACCCACCTGGGGCAACCACAATGCGATTCTTGCGATGGCCGGTTACGAAGTAAAGGGCTACCGCTACTATGACGCCGCGCGTGACGGCATCGACTTTGCCGCGATGATGGAAGACCTTAAGGCGCTGCCCGCAAAGACCCTTGTGATTCTTCACGCCTGCTGCCACAACCCCACGGGCTACGATCTCACGCACGATGAATGGGATCAGGTGATTGCGGTCTGCCAGGAAAAGGGCCTCGTTCCCTTCCTTGATATGGCCTATCAGGGTTTCGGCAAGGGCCTTGACGAAGACGCGTGGTCCATCCGCCGTTTTGCCGAAAGCGGCATGAATTTCCTCGTCTCCACCTCCTACTCCAAGAGCTTTAACCTCTACGGCGAACGCATCGGTGCGCTCACGGTTGTCACTCCGAACGCGACCGAAGCCCAGGTCGTGATGACGCAGCTTAAGGCCGTGATCCGCGCCAACTACTCCAACCCGCCCGCTCACGGCGCCCGCATCGTCTCGCACGTACTTTCCGACGCCAAGAACTACGCGCACTGGGAACAGGAACTCGCCGGCATGCGCGACCGCATCCGCACGATGCGCGCGGCACTTGCCGAAGAAATGGCAAGAATCGGTGCCAAGCGCGACTTCAGCTTTGTAACGCGTCAGGCCGGCATGTTCTCCTTCACGGGTCTTACCCCCGAACAGGTTGGCCGCCTTGCGACCGAATTCGGCGTCTACGCCGTACGTAACGGCCGCATCTGTATCTGCGGGCTCAACAAGAAGAACGTCGCCTACGTTGCAAAGGCCATTGCCACGGTCCTTTAAAACGAGCGCACGTTTTAATAGACAAAGCCGCCTTCGGGCGGTTTTGTTTTATGCAGTTCTATTGCATTACCCAATAGAACTAATCGTGATTATCACTAAACAACTATATAAACTGCCGGTCAACAGTGAGGAACACCACTGCGTTTTTTTGATTAACGATCCCACTTCCCAGCTATGTCAGATCAGAACCTCTGCGAACGCTTCACCGAGACCATGGCCCGGTTCACCGAACTCACGGCCAAGCGTCTTCCGGACGATGTTGTCACAAAGCTCGAAGAACTCCGCAAGGAGCAGAAAAGCGAACTCGCCAACATCATCTACGATACGATGTTTGCCAATCAGGACGCCGCGCTGCGCCGCAACGTCCCGAGCTGCCAGGACACCGGCGTCATCCAGTACTTCATTCAGTGCGGCTCAAAGTTTCCGCTTTTAGGAGACATTCCGCAGTGCCTGCCTGAAGCCGCCAAGCGCGCAACCAAGAAAGCTCCGCTGCGCCACAACGCCGTGCAGATTTTCGACGAGAAAAACACCGGCAACAACACCGGTGTGCGCATTCCCTACACCGACTGGGAAATTATTCCTGACAGTGACGAATGCACGATCTACTGCTATCTCGCGGGCGGCGGCTGCTCGCTTCCCGGAACCGCCAAAGTCTTCATGCCTGTTGAAGGCTACGAAGGCGTCGTGAAGTTCATTTTTGACCTGATCTGCGAGCGCGGCATCAATGCCTGCCCGCCGCTTTTGGTCGGTATCGGCATCGCAGGCTCGGCTGAAGTCGCGGCTGTGCTTTCCAAAAAGGCGCTCATGCGTCCGGTGGGATCACACAACAGCAACACCCGCGGCGCCGAATTCGAGCAAATCATCGCCGAGGGACTCGATAAGCTCAACATCGGCCCCAACGGCCTCGGGGGCACCAAGACCGTGATGGGCGTGAACGTCGAACAGGCCGCGCGCCATCCCTCCTGCCTTGCCGCTGCCGTCAACGTCGGCTGCTGGGCTCCCCGCCGTGCCGGCATCCGCTTTAAGGCCGATCTGAGCTACGAAGTCTTCACGCATAAAGGAGTCACGCTGTGAGCAAGAAAATCCTGACGACGCCGATTAAAGAAGAAGACGTCAAAGACCTCAAAATCGGGGATATCGTTTATCTCACAGGGACGCTCGTGACGGCGCGCGACTGCGCCCACACCCGTGTCGTCAAGCACGGCCGCAAGCTCCCCGTGAACATCCGTGACCGCGCCATTTTCCACGGCGGTCCCATCATGACGCAGGATCCGACGAGTCCGAGCGGCTGGCGTGTGGTCGCAATCGGCCCCACGACTTCCATGCGCATGGAACTTTTTGAAAAGGAATTTATCGATGAAACAGGCGTGCGCCTCATCATCGGTAAGGGCGGCATGGGCCCCAACACCGAAGCCGGCTGCAAAGCGCATAAGGCCATTCACTGCATCTTCCCCGCCGGCTGCGCCGTGATCGGTGCCGAACACGTTGAAGTCGTCGAGGACGTGAAGTGGCCCGAACTCGGGATGCCAGAATCGCTCTGGTGCATGAAGGTCAAGGAATTCGGACCTTTGATTGTCAGTATCGACACCGAAGGCCGCAACCTCATTGCGCAGAACAAAGCGCTCTTTAACGAAAAGAAGGGCGGGATCGTCAAAGACATCCTTCCGAAGATCGGTTACACCGACTAAAAAATCTTCCCCCAAAAGCCGTCCGGCAGACTGTATTTACCGGACGGCTTTTTTTCGCGCTGCGCTAAAATCCCGCACTCTTATAAAAAGGACAAACAGGGATAAAGAAATGACAGACACTGTCCGCGAAACGCGCCGCGTGAGGCTCCCCGAGGGCAAGATGCCGGCTTTACGAGTGGAACCGCTTCCCAAAGACACCAACCAGCACGGTGACGTCTTCGGCGGCTGGGTGATGAGCCAGGTGGACTTAGCGGGCGGCATCACCGCCATGCGCTACTGCCTCTCGCGCAAAGTAGTGACGCGCGCCGTCTCCTCCTTTACGTTTGAAAACCCGATCCGGGTGGGTGACGTGGTCTCGGTTTACACCGACATCGTGAAGGTAGGGACCTCAAGCATCACAATTAAGGTTGAGGTCTATGCCGAGCGCCTTACCAAAGCTCACAACACCATCGATCTGGTGACGCAGGCAACGCTCGTTTATGTGTGCCTGGGCCCGGACGGCCGCCCCATTCCCATTGAAGAAAGCCGAAAGCGCTACTTTGAAGCGCACCCCGAGGAAACGGATGATCAGGGCGTCGCACCCCTGGGATCCTCAAATTAAATCCTGACGGTTGATTTAAAAAGGCTCTCCTTCGTTTTCGAAAGAGAGCCTTTTTGTTTATCGGCCCCGGCCGCCCAAAAGCGCTGCCACGGGCGCTTTTTTCTTGGTGCTTCTCAGAGGCTGCACCGGTGTTGCGGCAATAGGCCGCGGCGGCGTGTTGCTCGGCTCGTAGGGCTTATCAAAGATCGGATCGTAAACGGCCTTACGGTAGGTGCCGTACTCCGGACGCGCACGCCCTTCGTGATCATTGTCGCGGCAGTGCTCGCGCCGCGGACGATCCGAATCCCCGTTACGGTCCCCGTCACGCCGCGGACGGAACCGTTCCACGGGTCGGTAGTCGACCGGCTTAAAGGTCTGCTTGGTGAGCTTTTCAATGGCGGCCACAGAACGGTCGTCCGCTGCCGTAATGAGCATGATGGCAAGCCCCTGCGCTCCCGCGCGGCCCGTGCGGCCGATGCGGTGCACATAGTCTTCCGCCACATAGGGCACGTCGTAATTGATGACGACGGGAAGCTCTTCAATATCAAGACCGCGCGCGGCAACGTCGGTTGCCACGAGAACTTCGCACTCGCCCTTTTTGAAGGCTTCAAGCGCGGCCGTGCGTTCTTCCTGCGTTTTGTCCCCGTGAATGGAGTCGGCCTTGATGCCCGCCTGCGTGAGGGTCCGCGTGAGACGCCGGCATGTGATCTTGGCGTTCACGAACACCAGGACCTGCTTTAAGGCGGTCGCCCCCTCACCCTGGGTTTTGAGAATTTCAATAAGGCACGCCGTCTTCTGACGGTCTTCGACGCGGTAAAAGACCTGGCGGACGGTGTCTGCGGTCGCATTGCGGCGCGCGACCTCAATCAAGACGGGGTCATTGAGAAAGTTTGCGGCAAGCTTTTTGATTTCCGGCGAAAAGGTTGCCGAAAACATCAGGCTCTGCCGGTTTTTCGGCAGGTGATTGAGAATGCGGCTGATATCGGGTAAAAACCCCATGTCGAGCATCCGGTCGGCTTCGTCAAGAATGACGATCTGCACCTGCGAGAGATTGACAGCCTTGCCCTCAATATGATCCAGAAGACGCCCGGGCGTTGCGGTGAGCACTTCAATGCCGCGGCGCAGCTGGTCTGACTGCGGCTTAATGTCAACGCCGCCGTAGACAACGCCGACCCGCAGGGGGGTGTTCGCGGCGTAAAGCTTCAGATTGTCGTTAACCTGATCGGCAAGTTCCCGCGTGGGCGCCAAAACGAGCATACGCACGGGGTGGCGCGCCGGAGAAGCGGAGGTGTTTGCCGTCGGCAGAATCCGCTGCAGCGAGGGCAACCCGTAACCCGCCGTCTTTCCGGTACCGGTCTGCGCAGCACCCATCACGTCCCTGCCCTCCAAAACGGCGGGAATGGCTTTCTGCTGAATCGGTGTCGGATTCACATAACCCATCGCCGCAATCGCGGTCTGGATACGGGAATCGAGATTGAAATCGGAAAATGAAGTAATGGCAGGCTGCTGTTGTGGCATTCCGGCTTGCGCCTTTCAGGGGCGCGTCTTAACAAATCAGAAAAAGGATAATCCGCTCGTTTTCTTAACGCGGACACGTAAACTGAAATTATATCAGGGGCGTTTTCCGTATTTTGTTCAGATTCCGTTACATTCGGGCAAACCTCTCATTTGATTTGAAGCACTGTTCAGCAAATTCTTTGCACTGCTCTGAGACAAACACCTTAGAACACAGTTTTCTGCACGGCGTAAAGTTGCCGCCGAAGCAGTCGTAAGTACTGTGTTTTTGCCGTTGCCGGCAGACAAAACCCGGCATCGGAACAGCATTACAGAGAAGGAAAAGAAAATGACAATGGAATCTCGTCGCGACTTCTTTAAGACGGCCACCGTCGGTGCTCTCGGAACCGCCGGTGTTCTGGCCGGTGTCTCCGCCACGGCTGAAGCCCGTCCCGCCCGCGCCAAGTACGATCTGATCATTGTGGGCGCCGGCTGCGGCGGCCT